>WNGG01000206.1_pt1 | contig 64095 bp, 56 predicted proteins | sample 5400661 | NCBI WGS metagenome assembly WNGG01 (sample SAMN13153372, study PRJNA577476) | soil metagenome | isolation source: 100 cm soil or saprolite under Garry oak tree replicate 1 | place: USA:California | collected 2016-06-15
AATCCCCATTTCGCGCACTAGTTGTTTGAATCCTGCGGTGCGCTTAGGCTGGCGTTCGATCTTCTTAAGAATGGCAGCGTCGGAGATCATGGAAGCACTTTTCCGGATACGGAACTGCGAGGATCTTGGCTAATTACTGCGTGTACCCTTTCAGTAAACACCGTTGCAGATCAGGCTAGAGTGGATAAGAACTGCCGATTCAAGCGGAATTTACATTGTAGTAAGTGCCCGGACCCGAGACAAGTGGCGAGGAAACTAGTCATTTCGCAGCCTTCATCTCTACCAACCTCAATAACATCAGTGAAAATCCGAATTTCCACAGTCAGGAATACGAATTAGCGGAGTACAATTCGGTTTGGTCACCGAAATGCGAGTTTGACTCTGAATCCATCATCAAGGAAAGGACCTTTTGCCACATGTGGAAGCCCACAAATCAGCCCATGACTCCAACCCGGCCGGGTGAGCCGGAGCGTCCCGCCATGCCTACACCGACGAGCTCTGCCGTGAGCGAAGCTCCCACGGTAACGCGTCCGGTAACCAGCACCACTACCACCACCGCGGACCAGGCTACGATCGGCAAATCGCTGGTGATCAAGGGCGAAGTGACCGGTTCCGAATCCTTGTACATCGACGGACGGGTGGAAGGTTCGATCAATCTTTCAGGCAATCGCGTGACCGTGGGGCGCAATGGCGTGGTCTCGGCCAATATCAATGCGCGTGAAATCGTTGTGCTCGGTAAAGTGCGCGGAAATTTGACCGCAAGCGACCGGGTAGATATTCGCAGCGATGGTTCGCTTACTGGCGATGTAGTGGCTGCGCGTATTTCTATCGAAGACGGCGCGTTCTTCAAGGGCGGCATCGATATCCGCAAAGCCGGCCAGAAACCCAATGGTGAAGAATTGCCCAAGACGATGACTCCTTCGGGCGAAGTGGCGACCGCAGCGCGCGCTTAATCTCTCTCTCCACGGCGGGCCTCCCGTGGTTTCCCGGGCAGGCCCGTTTCTGTTGCTATCCTTCTGTTCTTCCCATACCCGAATAAATCCCTCCAAGTACAGTTGCTAGCTGAGTGCGGCTTACAACCGGCACAGCCTCCCTGCATCAAAAATTCGGAGGCAGAATCAGTGGCGGTTACAAACATCATTGTTGGGGAGAGACCGCAAGAATCGAACGTTATTCCCATAGTTCCGGGCATGCGGACCGATGTCAGTGGCCGGCAGGTGAGAAACGTTATTCTGCTATCCCTCCCGGACGACGAATACAGTTTGATTCGTCCCCATCTGGAGGCTGTGGATCTACCACATCATCTGATCCTGCACGAACCCGCGGAGAAGCTCGAATACGGATATTTTTTGAACGAAGGTATGACTTCGTTGGTGGTGCTGACCAGCGATGGAAGGAGTGTGGAAGTTGGTATTGTCGGTCGCGAAGGCGTAGTAGGAACCCCTTTGGCGGTTGGGCTTCACCGTGGCCCGTACCGTGCCATTATGCAAATCTCGGGAAGCGGCCTCAGAATGAAAGCCGCAGTGATGGAAGATACTTTGCTGGCGGCGCCTACGTTGCGAATAGCGCTCGCCCGTTACGCTCTCGTGCAGGGTTTGCAGGTGGCACAAATCGCCGCTTGCAACCGACTGCATGAAATCGAGCAGCGCCTGGCGCGTTGGCTCTTGATGTGCCAGGACCGTGTGGACTCGGAACTACTTCCTCTAACCCACGATTTTATGGCGCAGATGTTGGGCACGGGACGTCCCACCGTGAGTCTGGCCGCGGGTATTTTGCAGCGCGCCGGCCTGATCGAAAACTTGCGCGGCAGTGTAAAAATCCTGAATCGCAAGAGCCTTGAAGGTGCGGCTTGTGAGTGTTACGGAGTTATCCAGCACTTCAACGGCGGACTTGGCCTGAAATAGCCTTCCTGCAACTCTCAGTTCGCTGTAGGACTGACAAGCCTGCGCGCGATCACTAGCCTACGCACTTACAGATTCACGGTTTGCAGTTTCCAGTTTCTGGTTTTACAGGAAACTAGAAACCGGACACTCGAAACTCCAGGGAGCATAGTGGCGGAGCAAGACATCCGTTTGCCAAAAACACGCAAGCTCGAGAAACCAAGCCCGCTGCGGGCCGGCATGCGAACGGACATCACAGGCAAGCCGATCAAGAATGTAATCTTGCTGTCGCTTCCTGATCGCGAATTCAATCTACTTAGACCTTATCTCGAGTACGTCGATCTTCCCCACCATCGCATTCTGCACGAAGCCGGCGATCGCATCGAGTTCGCCCATTTCCTGAATCAGGGCTTGGCCTCACTAGTAGTGATCACCAGCGACGGCAGAAGCGTTGAAGTCGCCCTTGTCGGCAAGGAAGGCATGGTAGGAACTCCCTTGGCTGTTGGCCTGGATCGCGGCCCTTATCGCGCCATCATGCAAATATCAGGCGATGGATTGCGAGTGAAGTCAGATGTACTGACAGAAACTCTTGTGTCCGCTTCCGAGTTACGCGTCATACTCAGTCGTTATGTGTTGATGCAAGGCTTACAGGTTGCGCAGATCGCCGCTTGCAACCGGCTGCATGAGATTGAACAGCGCCTGGCCCGCTGGCTGTTGATGTGTCAGGACCGTATCGATTCCGATCTGCTGCCGGTAACTCACGAATTTTTGGCACAAATGTTAGGTACGGGACGTCCCAGTGTCAGCCTGGCAGCCGGGGTCTTGCAGCGCGCCGGGACTATCGAAAATGTTCGTGGCTCCGTGAAGATTCTGAATCGGAAAGATCTGGAAGATGCAGCTTGTGAGTGCTATCGCGCGCTGCAACACTTTCATGAAGGCATGGGGCTTCGATAGTTTCTTCGGACTCTTGTTTGCCGCGGCCGCCCCACACCACACACTAGTCTGATTCTGATAGGGAGGGCGATAGTCCTAAGGTTCGATTCCCGCGCTTAATTCTTCCGCCTGTCTCTCCGCGACGCGCGGATATGGCGTTGCTCTGCGGCGCCGCAAGTGACCAGGCAACTCCGATCGGGTGAGCCACAATCCCGCGGCGACTGCTCCTGCCCAGGTAATTGCAATCAAACCCAGCGCTTTGAGGTCCGCAATACGGTTGCCACTTACCAGCACCAGCCGAGCAACCTGATAACTCAGCCAGCCAGCCACAACCGCGGTAATTCCGGCTTTGGCCAGTTCCCTCCAGGGCAGTTGTTCCACCGGAACCAGTTTGCGCCGGTGCAGAAGGATGGCGAACGTGACGGTGTTAGCGACGATTCCTACATCGGATGCAATCGCCAATCCCGTCGCCGAAAATGTCCGATAGAGCATGGAGTACACAGGAAGTGAGGCCAGGGTGATCACGCTGCTCGCGATCATAGGCGTAAGAGTGTTGCCAGCAGCGTAGAAGGCGCGCGCATAGAGGCCTTGCGCCGACCAGAAAGCAAGTGACAGCGAGAACCAGAAGAAATAAATGGCGGTTTGCTGCGAGTCGGAGAACAGGAACTGTCCGCGCCTGTACACCAGATCGATTAAGGGCAATGCGGCGGCCATCATGAAGCTGGTAAAGAGCAACGAAGTCGCCACAATGCGAAAAATGGACCCGTTTACGGTATCGGCAAATTCGCGCATCCGTTTCTCTCCAAACAGGTGCGCGAAAAATGGCAGTGAAGCCTGGCTGGTGGCTTGTCCCAGGACAGCGATGGGAACCGCGAACAACCGCTTGGCATAATTCAATCGTGTGATATCGCCCACACCGCCGGAAGCGAAGTAACGCAGTATCCAGTCATCCGCTGTAACCAGTGACACGCCCAGCATGAGCGGAATCGAGAGCCGCACCCATTCCCGAAAAGCCGGATTGCGCACGTCGAAAGAAATGCGATATCCGGTTCCGATCTTCGCCGCTCCGATCGCGTTAATCAGGAATGGTCCCAGAAAACTGCCCAGCAGCGCCCCATAGGCGAGAGACGAAATCCCCAGCCGGCGCGACAAGGCAATTCCGCCCAGGATGATGAACACGTTATAGATCAACGGCCCAAAAGCCGGAAACAGAAACAACCGCCGGGAGAGCAGCACTGCCGAAACTACGCCTCCGACATAAAAGAAAATCTGTGCCGGCAGCAGAATCCGTGTGAGCCGAACGCACAGCTCGAGTTGTTCCGGGCTGAATCCCTTGAATAAATGGCGCGAGATCTGAAGCGTGAAGATTTCCGCCAGAATGACGCCAATACCCAGCACCGTCGTCATGACCGTGATGATGACCGAAAAAGTTTTCTGCGCGTCCTCTTCCCTTTTTTCCGCAAGGAAGCGAGTGTAGATAGAGACAAACGTGATGGACGCCGTCCCCCCAGCTACGATGTAGTTCAGCCAGTCCGGAATGGTGAAGCCGGCAACATAGGCATCGGTCTGCGGCCCGGCGCCAAATGCCCACGCGATGTAGGCCTCGCGAACGTACCCGATCACACGCGAGAGCATGATCGCCGTCATCAGCAACAAGGTCGCCGAGTAGGCGCTGTGCTGGTGCGAGGGCCGAAAGAAACGCAGAAATCGCTTCACTATCCGCAGATTAACTCAATGAGGAAGATCACGGTGCTGAAATTTCCCTGTTGTTCCCTTCGGCGCAATGAAATTTTGACAGCGTTACTCTAGCCGCTCGATAATCCGAGACGTGGATGATCCCGTCCCACTTCCCTCCGCACTTCTGCGGCGCTCATTCCGCAAAGCGTTCCCTCCTGCTGTGCGCGGAGAAGGCGTGTATCTGTGGGATGATCGCGGCCAACGCTATCTGGACTTTTCAGGCTCCGCCGCGGTGAATTTTATCGGACACGGAGTGCAAGAAATTCCGGATGCTATGGCGGCGCAGGCACGGCATCTCGAATTTGTGCACAGCAGCCAGTTCACCACCCCCGTGGCTGAAGAGTACGCGCAAGACTTGTTGAATTTTGCCGGCGACAATTTCCAGGGTGGCTGCGTCTACTTCACTTCCGGCGGCTCCGAGGCCATTGAAACCGCGTTGAAGCTGGCGCGGCAGTACCAGGTAGAGATCGGGCAGTCGGAACGCTATCAGGTGCTCAGCCGGTCGCAGAGCTACCACGGATCTACGCTCGGAGCATTGGCCGTTTCAGGAAATAAACGGCGTCGCGAGATCTATCTACCGATGGTGCGCGAGTTCGCGCAGATTGCACTCCCATACTGCTATCGCTGTGCATACGACTGCGAGGAATGCGCCCGGCAATACGCGGACGAACTGGAACGTGCCGTCGAGCTGACAAATGGCGAAGCTGCGGCGTTCATCTCAGAGCCGGTAAGTGGTGCGACCCTGGGCGCAGCAGTCCCGCCGGACAGTTATCTCCAGCAGGTGGCTGAGATATGCCGCCGCCACGATGTTCTGTTCATCGCCGATGAAGTGATGACCGGAATGGGGCGTGCCGGACGCAATTTCGCCGTCGAGCACTGGGGCGTTGCGCCAGACATCATGGTAACGGCGAAAGGATTGTCGAGTGGTTATGCGCCATTGGGTGCGGTACTCGTCAGTAAGAAGGTCGCAGACGCGATCTCTAGCGGATCAGGATCGTTCCTGCATGGGTTTACGTACAACTCGCATCCCATTTCGCTGGCGGCAGGCCGAGCGGTTCTGCGCTACTTGCAAAAAATGAAACTGGTTCAGGCTGCGGATTCAAGCGGCAACGGCACTCCAGCCTCAGAGCTTCGAAAAGCTCTCGAAACTCTGCGGGAACTGGAGCCAATAGGCGACGTCCGCGGCATTGGGATGTTGTGGGGAGTAGAATTCGTCGCCGACAAGCCGAGCAAAAAGCCATTCGCGTCCGCTTTGAATTTTGCCGGACGCGTGGCCCAAGCAGCCATGAGACGCGGGCTGCTTGTCTACCCCATGCAAGGTTCTGTAGACGGCGTCTCCGGTGATCATCTGCTGATCGCCCCTCCCGCAGTGATCACGCAAGAGCAGATCCAGTGGGCAGTTGACCAATTGCGGGATTCTATCCAGGAAACCGCTGGCTCGAGACCCCGATCGGCGTAGTTAACATCTGTCGTTATCCAGCCTGTTTTCTTTCTATTACCAGTAAATAATCGGTTGATGCCGGCTTTATCGCTAAAGGATTGTGCTCCCAGGCGTTGGGGAGCAAATTGATCCCTGAGACTAAGGAGGAAGCTCGTCCATGGCAAGTCCGTTGCCCGATTTCTGCGAACAGCCCAACCCCAAAGTGTTATGTGAGTTCCGCAAGACACAGACTTTCCGGGATCCGAAGCGGATTCAGCACGGTTTCGTAACTGCGGCGGAGAAGCGAGCCCTAGTCTGGCTGGCAGAGCGCACCCCCGCCTGGGTTAGCCCCGACTACCTGACCCTGCTGGGATTTGGAGCGCAGGTGATGGCCGGCATCAGCTACGCGTTAGCGACTCGCAATCGCCTGTGGTTGTTGGGCGTCATCGGCTTTTTAGCGTTGAACTGGCTGGGGGACAGTTTAGACGGCACGCTGGCACGAGTAAGGCACTGCCAACGTCCGCGATATGGCTTTTACGTGGATCATATGCTCGACAGTCTCGGCGGCCTCTGTCTGATGGGAGGATTGGCGTTATCGGGGTATATGCATCCCTATCTTGCCCTCGGACTGCTGGTTGCCTTTCTGCTGCTTTCGATCCAGTCGTACCTGGCAACCTACACTATGGGAGAATTTCACCTCTCATTTTGGAGTTTTGGACCTACTGAGCTGCGTATCCTGCTGGCAATCGGCAACCTTGCGTTGTTCTATCATCCGATGATCCTGGGAGGACGTTACCGGCTTTTTGATGTCGGAGGCATCATTGGCTGGTTGGGTATGACCGTGATGCTGCTCTTCTTCACCGCACGGAACACGCGCCGCCTGTACATGGAGGAACGCCTCCCATGATGCGCGCTACTTGGATTCACTGGCTAAAGTTCAACGCGGTGGGCGGAATGGGAATTGGAGTGCAACTCATCGTGTTGAGCGGGCTGAAATCGGGTCTGCATAGGAGAAGTCGCGACGCGGCTGGGACAACGCAAACAATCATTTCGGGCCTTCCTCCTCTTCATCGTTCACCACGTCCACGGCGTGTCCGCGCACCGAGTAGGTCAGTTTTTGATCGAGTGGCGAAGAGAAGCTGACGCGAACCGGCTGGCGTTGCCAACTGGGCGCCGGGCAGGCCGAATCCGGCATGTCATCGGCGGGCGCGTCTCCCAACACAAGCAGCCATCCACCGCGTTGCCAGCGCCAGACAAGTGCAGATGACACATTCTGAATGTTTCTCTCTCCAAAACGGGAAATGAAAATATTTTCATACAAGGTAAGAAGAACAACTTTTCTCTTGCCCGAAGTCCCCATCAGCGCATCTATCCTTTAGAATAGATTTTTATCGGCCTTCGGCCATGGATTTTCCCCAGAAGCTCCGAACCCTTTTTTCTCCCCGCTCCAAGTCTTACAAGGACATGGTTGAGCTACTTGCGCAGCGGCGCGCGGCTCGCATCCTTGTAGTGGATGACAATCCAGACACCATGATGCTGATGCGCGAACTGCTCCAGATTCGCGGATACGACGTGGTGGCCGTTCCAGATGCGAGTCACGCGGAAGCCGAGATCCGCCACCAGCTTCCCGACCTGATTCTTTCCGATGTCGTCATGCCCGGCAAATCGGGTTATGAGTTTTGCCGCGAACTGAAGGAAAATCCGTCCACCCGGCTGATCCCCTTCGTACTCATCACGGGGCTTAGCGATCGCGAAGACAAGCTGCACGGCATCGAAGCCGGCGCCGACGATTTTTTAAACAAGCCGATTTTCGCCGAGGAACTGTTTGCCCGGGTCAAGTCGCTGCTCAAACTCAAGGAATTTACCGATGAACTGGAGAGCGCAGAATCAGTACTGTGCACACTGGGCCTAAGCGTTGAAAGTCGTGATCCCTACACCGAGGGTCACTGCGAGCGCCTGGCTCAGAATGCCAGCAATCTGGGACGTCACCTGGGTTTGGACGAGGAAGCAATCGTCGCCCTGCGCCGCGGCGGATACTTGCACGATCTGGGCAAAATCGCGGTGCCCGACGAGATCCTGAAAAAGGGATCGAACCTCACCCCCGAAGAGTGGGAGGTGATGAAACAGCATCCCATCACCGGCGAAAATATCTGTCGACCACTGAAGTCATTGCGCCTCATCCTGCCGATCATTCGCCACCATCACGAGCATACCGATGGTAGCGGCTATCCTGATGGGCTGCGCAAACGCGACATTCCACTCCTGCCCCGCGTCCTGCAAGTGGTGGATGTTTATGACGCCCTGCGTACGGCCCGGCCCTACAAACCCGCGTTAAGCCATGATCAGTCCGCCATCACCATGCGCGAAGAGGCTCGCGCTGGATTGTGGGATGAAGAACTGGTGGGCGAATTCTTCTCCATGCTGGAAAAGCGCCAAGTAGCTTAAGCTATCCGTTGGTATCTCAACTAAAACTGGGATCTGAGAACCGAGAACTGAGAGCTGCCTTGGACCATCACACCTACAGCATCATCATCCCCGCATACAACGAGGGAGTTCGTCTCGACGCCACACTGAACAAGGTTCTGCACTATGTCGCGCAACAGAAATGGGATGCGGAAGTAATTGTGGTGAACGATGGATCCCGCGACAACACGATTGAGATCGTTCATGACCATATGCAGAGAAATTCAACGCTGCGCCTGATCGAGAATCCTGGAAACCGCGGCAAGGGTTACAGTGTGCGCAATGGAATGATGCATGCGGGAGGCGAAGTACTCCTGTTCAGCGATGCCGACCTCTCCTCCCCGATTGAAGAAGCTCCCAAGCTGCTGGCGGCGATTAAGGAAGGCGCCGATATTGCGATCGGCTCGCGCTGGATGCAGAGCGAGTTGCAGACTCAACGACAGCCGCTTTACCGGCAACTCTTCGGACGGATTTTTAACCTGATGCTGCGCCTGATTCTCGGCCTGCAATTCAAGGACACCCAGTGCGGCTTCAAGGCGTTCACCCGGCCCGCCGCCCAGGCAATTTTTCCGCAACAGAAAATTGAACGCTGGGGATTCGATCCGGAATTACTCTACTTAGCTAACAAATATGGTTTCAAAGTGGTCGAAGTCCCAGTGGCTTGGGCGCATAGCGCGGGCACGCGCATCAGTCCGCTGCGGGACGGCACTCGCATGGTAGTTGAGATGCTAAAAATTCGCTGGAATGCGCTGACTGGAAAATACGCCTCAACTCGGCCGTGAAATTCCGCTGCTATGAGATTGCCTGGACCGCATCCCCAACGATTCACGCCAGCGTGGAACATTCAACCCTGGTCACCTGGAAGCAAGAACGGAAGCCAGCCGCGAAGTGGCGCAAGAATGCAGCCCACGGCGTCAGCCGTGGGGATGTCGTGAAAAAGACAAAGCCCCGAAGGGGCGACAGAAACTAACCCCAAGAACATAACTCTGCTATTTACCTCAACCCGTGGACCCAATCCTGATTACCTGGACCGCAAGAACCGAAGCCAGCCGCGAAGCGGCGCCAGAATACAATATTTGTGCCATCTACGCCGACGAGGGAGAGCGCCCTTCCAGGGCCGCCTTACCAATGAACGGGAATGGCCCTGGTGGTCGGCCTTGGAGCGTTGCGTCAGCCCAGATGCTAAAGCGTCACACTCGCACGCCGCAACTCCACCCTGAGTTCCGCTGCTACGAAGCTGCTTTACGCGCAACAAAAAGAGGTCTGGTCATAACTCCAACACCCTTCTTGAAACTCACAGTCATGAGCGACGCACACTCGTCACACAACCAGAAATATTCAAGACGCCGAGAGGAGTGTTTGCCTGGTGAGTCAGCAACCTCGCCGCGCGTATCGTCCCCGTTGCCGCTGGTTTCGAGACGAAATAGTTTGCCTTGATGCAGATAAAGAAAAGAAGCCGAGCAGCCCGGATTGGCGCACTTCGAAAGCATTTCGCCGTTCCCTAGGCGGGAGCAATGTTGCTGAAGAATTAAATTCTACTACTGATGGCAAAATCGCAATCTGTTTTTTCGCAGCAGGTTGTGGAAATCCTATGCCGACGGAATGGCACTTCTAGTGAATCGCCATCTGCGGGACAACTGCTTCCGCAACTTTCGCACCCATCTCCGCGGTTGTAAGCGCCGTCTGGCCTGGCTTGGCCAGGTCCCGCGTGCGATGTCCGGCAGCCAGAACGCTCGATACTGCGGCTTCGATAGAACCTGCCTCGCGTTCCAGCTTGAAGGAGTACCGCAGCAACATGGCGGCAGATAGAATGGCGCCCAACGGATTGGCGATGCCGCGTCCGGCAATGTCCGGCGCTGAGCCGTGTACCGGTTCGTAAAGACCTACTGTCCCGCCGATACTCGCAGAAGCCAGCAGTCCCAATGAACCGACGATACCGCCCGCTTCATCAGAGAGAATGTCGCCAAACATATTTTCGGTTAGCAAAACATCGAAATCAGCGGGACGCGACACCAGCAACATGGCCGCGGAATCAACATACATGTGCCCCAGTTTGATGTCGGCGTAATCCTGAGCCACGCCCGTGACCACGTCCCGCCACAGCCGAGAACAGTCGAGCACATTGGCCTTGTCCACAGAGGTGACCATGCGCCGGCGGGTTCGTGCCAACTCGAAAGCCATTCGCGCAATGCGCTCGATCTCAGGTTCCGTGTAGCGCATGGTATCGAGAGCCTCACGGTTGCCCGAAGCCCCCTGCGTAACTCGAGGCTCGCCGAAATAAATACCGCCCAAAAGTTCGCGCACGATCAGAATATCTGTGCCCCGGACTACTTCGGGCCGAAGCGGTGAACAGTCTTCAAGCGCGGGAAAGCAAACCGCGGGCCGCAGGTTGGCAAATGCTCCCAGCTCGCGGCGCAGCCGGAGGAGTCCACTCTCTGGACGAAGGTGTTTAGGAAATTTATCGAAGGAAGGTCCGCCGACCGCTCCCAACAATACAGCGCCGGACGCCAGACAACTGTGAATCGTATCGTCGGGCAGCGGATGATTGCTGCTTAGCAGCGCCGCGCCGCCGACCTCCTTGCGATCCAGGCTGAGCTCATGGTTGAACCTGCGGGCCACGTTATTCAAAACCCGTACAGCTTCGTCGGTCACTTCCGGACCGATACCGTCCCCCGGAAGAATTGTGATTTTAAGCAGCATGGCTGATTATTTTAATCCGGACACGGGATTAACGATTGGAAAGGGCACGACTTCAGTCGTGCCGCATCGACCAGGTGCCAAGGGCTTTAGCCCCGGGGTTTGTGCTTCACGGCAGGTCCTACACACCCCACAAATAATCTTCCTGCTCAGAATGATGCTCCGCCATCGGATTCAAAGGCAGGCCCGATGGGCTGAATTCCGCGGGCAACGGAAAGGAAAGCGGTTTCTGCGGATAGTCGCGCCCGCTTCCCGCCGCCGCCGCGATCGCCAGCGGCAGATCCGCCACAGGCGCAGGAGGAATCCGCCGGCCACCGTGAGTCTCACGGATCAATTCCATCAGATGGTGATCTTCCACATGCTTGATCTTGTCAGCCAATACTACGAACTTGCGATAAATTTCGTCCAACTCGCGGCGCTCGAACTGAAAGCCGAGCTGTTCGCAACGAAGATTCAGCGCATGTCGTCCTGAATGTTTGCCCAAGACTAACGTGGAATCCGGCACTCCCACCGATCGCGGGGTCATGATTTCGTAGGTCAGCGGATTCTTGAGCATTCCATCCTGATGAATACCGGCTTCGTGAGCAAATGCATTGCGTCCGATGATCGCCTTGTTGGGCTGCACCGGAACTCCGGTGATCTCGCTCAGCATCTGGCTCGCCGGGAAGAGTTGCTCACTCACGACCTCGGTCTTATACACGTAGCGATCGGGACGAACGCGTGCCGCCATCACAATCTCTTCCAGCGATGCATTCCCAGCGCGCTCGCCGATCCCGTTGATGGTGCATTCCACCTGACGTGCCCCGGCGGCCACGGCGGACAAAGAGTTTGCTACGGCCAGTCCCAAATCGTTATGGCAGTGCGCCGAGATGGTGACTTTTTCAATTCCGGGCACACGCTGGCGGATCGTTTGAATCAACTCGCCGAATTCCGCGGGCATGCTATACCCAACCGTGTCCGGAATGTTCACCGTGGTGGCACCAGCTTCGACAACAGCCTGCACAATCTGAAGTAGAAATTCGAGGTCAGTTCGCGTGGCATCTTCCGGCGAAAACTCCACATCCTGGCACAAAGACTTTGCCAGGCGCACCGCATCGCGCGCCTGCTCCAGACATTGTTGGCGTGAAATCCTGAGCTTGTATTTCAAATGGATGTCAGACGTTGCCAGGAACACATGAATGCGCGGACGGCTGGCATCTTGCAGTGCCTGCCACGCGCGCTCGATGTCCGGACGGCAAGCGCGAGCCAGGCCGGCGATGATAGGACGTCGAATGACCGCAGCAATGGCCTGCACCGCCGCGAAATCACCCTCAGAGGCGATGGGAAATCCAGCCTCAATCACGTCGACGCCCAAGCGGTCGAGTTGATGCGCCATGCGCAGCTTTTCCGGAACATTCATGCTGCAACCGGGCGACTGCTCCCCATCCCGCAAAGTGGTGTCGAATATCGTAATGCGCACTGGTTCCATGCCGAGTTTCCTCCCTGAGAGGTAACCTCTATGTTACGTAGACACCCAACTAAAGCAAAGCTTATAATCCTGTGATTATCATTAGCATCGCTTAACACCATAAGCAGAGCTAATGCCCGCTTAAGTTGGGCTAAAGAGGTTCGCGATGGATTTGGCGCAACTCGAGGTGTTTCTGACAGTCGCCCGCGAGGGACGTTTCTCCCGCGCAGCGGAAAAGCTGTTCCGCACCCAGTCGGCAGTTAGTCAGACCATCCACAAGCTGGAAGAAGAACTCGGCGAGCCTTTGCTGGACCGTTCTTCACGCGATGGCCAGCTGACCGACGCCGGCCGCGTCCTTCAGGAATACGCCGAGAGATTATTGAATCTCCGAAACGACGCGCAGGAAGCTCTGGTCGAATTGCGCGAATTGCACAAAGGCAAACTCGCCATCGCGGCCAACGAGTTTACTGCTCTTTACCTGCTCCCGGTGCTAGGCGAATTTCGGCGACTGCATCCCATGATCAAAATCGTCGTACAGCGCGCCCTGGGCAGCCACATTCCCGATGACGTGCTGCGCCACAACTCCGAACTCGGAGTCTTGACTTACGATCCCCAGGAGCCGCAGTTATGTTCCACCGTGGTGTATCTCGATGAGTTGATCTTTGTGGTCCCGCCCAGCCATCCCCTGGCCAGAGCACAACAGGTCAGCATACGGCAGCTCGGCGCGGAATCGTTTGTCGCCCACATTGTTTCCTCGCCCTACCGCGAAAAAGTCATCCAGGCATTCAAACGCCATAAGACGCCGCTGCACATGGACATCGAACTGCCCACGCTGCAAGCCATCAAGCGCTTCGTCGCCATGGGGAACGGAGTGGCGTTGCTACCGGAGATCAGCGTGGAAAACGAACTAGCACGCGGAGAACTGGTTCGTATTGCGGTGCGCGAGCTGCGCCTGCATCGCAAACTTCGGCTGGTGTATCGCAAGTCAGCCAGCCTTTCGCATGCGGCCAGGGCCTTTCTGAAAGTGGCCGAAACTATCGCGCTGGAGCGCAACGGCCGCTATCGGTTTCAGCGAGAACATTAGAAACCATGTCGCAAATGTCAGGTCGCAGATCTTCGTCAACAAATTAGAGATTCTCTCAGCCGATTAGCGGAAACCTGACACCTAACCCCTGAAACCTGACACCGCCCCATTAGATCTCAAGCTAGCTGTCCGCGAAACGCCAAAATTGCATCCTCCGGCCTGGGATGAATTTCGAAAACGGAAGCGAGCCGCGTGAGTTTTAACACTTCGTAAACCGGGCGGGTCGGGGCGGCCAGCTTGATGGCACCCTGATTGGCTCGGGCCCACATCAGTAAGACCACCAATTCTCCCAAACCAGCGCCATCTATTACATTCACACCGCTCAGTTCGAGAACTATCTGGCGGCTATGCGGCAAAAGTTCCGCCAGCTTCTCTGACAACGTAGCCGCTTCGTCATAGACAATGCGTCCCCGGCAATAGACCACGGTCACATCGTCGCTTACGCGGATCTCCAGACTTAACTTCTGCATTGGCTCCTTACCCTGTGCCCAAATAGGTGGCACTCGCTGCCACAAGTTGCAAGTTGATGATTCGTTCATAAGATTTACCCTTATCCTACTAGTTGGACGATTGTGGATGGGTTTCGAGAGTGTAAAAGTTTGTTTAATATTTGAATTCGTCTAGCGAAAAGTTTCATATCCAACTTGCTTCAGCAGGCATCCAAACAATATTCGATTCGAAATCCCCAGTTCGGAGGAGGACATTCCTGTGTCCAGAATCGTTGTCATTGCGCTCTCGATTATTTTGTTGACTACGGCTGCTGCTGCACAGATTCCAAAAGGAAATGTCTTCTTTGGATATTCCTATCTCAGGACTGACCTGACTTCAGGTACACACAACAATCTCAATGGTTGGAATGGTTCGCTGGAAGGCAAGTTTCTTCCGTGGATCGGGATCGTTGCTGACCTCAGTGGCCATTACGGGTCGGCGGAAATTCCGAGTGCCTGCCCTCCAAGTGGTAATCCCTGTTCGCTGACCGCAGACGCCAAGATGCATAGCTTTATATTCGGCCCGCGGGTTTCCGTTTCCGTGGGAAAGATCACGCCCTTTGCCCACGCATTATTTGGCGCGTCACATATCACGGGAAGCGTCTCTGGGTTTTCCACCTCGGACACATCCTTTGCCAGCGCCTATGGTGGAGGGCTGGACTACCATCTCGTCCCTCTGGTGAACTGGCGTTTCCAGGCCGATGTGTTGCACACCCGTTTCTTTAGCGACACTCAAAACAATGTTCGCTTGTCCACGGGGATCGTGCTGCATTTTTGATGTAGAAGAGATGCTGCTGGATTACTTTTGCGCAGGCGGCACGTACTGGGTTGGTAAAGCGGAACCCTCGCCAAAAAAATACTGTTCCATCTGCTTGACGATGACTTCCTGATCCTCCTTGCGTGCCGGATTCAGGCGGTATTCGTTGAGCAGCATCTTGCAGAATTCCATCCACGAGTGCCAGGCATCGACCGAAACATTCTCGTAGATTTTTTTTCCTAGATCGGTATCGAAAGGCGCTTCATCGAGGCCGGGAAGCTCTTTCTTCAACTTGACGCAGAAAACCTTGTGCTCAGCCATTACACTCCTCACAACTGGGAACCTAAATTATCTCATGAGCCGTCGTTCCCAGCGGCAGCCCTGATCGCCGAGGAATCCATATGCGCCGTATGATCTTCTGGGAATAGTGATTTTTTAAACGCGTTTTGTAACGCCACCCACTTTGTGCCGCTCCGTAGACGAGCCAGCCGCGAAGCGGCGACAGGCTACAGCCCACGGCGCCAGCCGTGGGTAGCAATGTAGATGAGGCACAAAGCCCCTGAGGGGCGACAGAAACTAGCCTGATACCGCGATCCTCCCCCAATACCCTCAACAAAAAAGGCCCACGAAAGTGGGCCTTCACAGCTTCATCGCTCCGCGAATTCATTTCGGAGTCGGCGGATTCGTCATCGGGGGGGCGGTAGGACAAGGATTCGCGGTGCCCGATGTCGTAGTCCCTGGATTTGCGCTCCCAGGCTGAGCAGTGGTAGTTCCTGGCGTGCTCGAATTTGTCGGAGGTTGTGATCCAGGTGTTACGGTCGTCGACGTACCGCTTGTACCCGGCGTCACGCACGGGTTGACAGTCGCTCCTGGTGCTGCGCCCGGAGTAGTGGTTGCATTCGGAGTCGGAGAAACCGTGGATGGAGTCGGAGAAACAGTCGACGGCGTTGGAGTAACGGTCGACGGTGCCGGCGATGCGGTCGACGGCGTGGGAGTGGCAGTTTGCGGAGTTGGCGTCGCGGTGCTGCCCGGCGCCTGCGTGCTTGGAGAAGTCGTTACGGTCGTGCCAGGATTCGCATTTGGAGTTGTGGTAGTGCCCTGCTTTTGTCCCGCAGTCGTGCTAGAAGGGTTGCTGGTGGAACCTGTAGTTCCAGCTTGCCCTGGAGAGGCTTGCCCCGCTGAAGAAGGAGTTGCGGTTTGCGCAACTTCCGTCGAGCTCTGCATAGAAGCAGTTGGCCCGCTCTTCGAAGTTCCGCAATGATCCGCTACTTTGGTTACGCCGCTTACCTTGAAAGAATTCGACACGCCGCTGGAGCCATATCCGGTATTCCCAGTCGCCATGCTCCCGGCATTTCCCGTCTGCGAGCTGCTGATCGCGCCGGTGCTGGCATTCGCGCCCGCGCTCGCAGAACCTGCGTTCGCCGATCCCGACGCGTCAGAAGATCCGGCATCCGCAGAGTTGCTCTTGCTCATCGACTCACCCATGACCTCTACTTGCTCTCCAACATGCATGCGGAGGTCAGTGGTATTTCCCGCCAGGTGGTAAACCATTCCGGTCTGCTGATCGGTGAGCGTGTACTCGCCGCTAGTGGGCGAGCCGGCCAAACATCCTCGCAGCGAGGTCTGATTGGCCGCTGCGGCTTTATTAGACATGGCTTGACCAGACGGGCTGGACCCAGCCTGGCTTGACGCGGAGCTGTTTGGGCTGCTCTGATTTGAGACGGAACTCTGGCTGCCCTGCGTCGCCTGACTACTGGAAGAACCTGTCTGCGATGTGCTGTTAGGAGATGTGCTTTGGGCCGCAACCCAGCTAGCTCCCAAGAGCAATGCGGATAGCATAGTTGCTCTTGCTTTCATGATGTCTATCCTCCGGAGATTATTTTTGATCAGACTGAGTCTAGATTCGCAAAGCAGCCGGCGGAATCCGGTATTATCCTTAAGTTGGTAGGAGGCTTAGGGTAGAGCGGTTTTCCCTAACTAGCGGAAAGAATTACAAGTTGCTAGTTTTTGAGGTGGGCCTGCTAGGATTCGAACCTAGAACCAACACATTATGAGTGTGCTGCTCTAACCGTTGAGCTACAGGCCCCGAGTGGGGAATTGCCACAGACATTGCCGGAATTCGCACTTCCAGCGTTTCCCCACAATAGCGTGAGTCGCCAGCTCTCAGCAAGCCAGTCTTACTTCCCACGTTGCCGATTCGGGCAGCGATTCTCCTTCGGAAAGTGTGACGCTGTCACTGCGCCGGATCTTGGTTGCCATCAATATAGGAAATCCGCGAAGCGGATAGGGGAGCCGCGAACCGGCGCAAAACGCAGCCAACGGCATAGGAAAGCCGCAAAGCGGCGCAAGAATGCAGCCCACGGCATAGGGAAGCCGCAGAGCGGCGCAAGAATGCAGCCCACGGCGCAAGCCGTGGGTCTGCTACCACGAAGGGAGAGCCCCAAGGGGGCGAAAGACTCTGCCTCATACATCTGCCAACATCCTTTTGCATATAGTTTTCAACCTCGGAGGCATTATCCGCGAAATGCGCGGAACCGCACTGATCGTCAACGGCACCGCGGATCACGTTCATGTGCTTCTACGTATCCGGCCTGTCCATTCTGCTGCGGAGATCGCTCGTGTGATCAAGACGAACTCGTCAGGCTGGGTCCGAGCGAAATGGAGCTCGAACTTTGCCTGGCAAACCAGATATGGAGTTTTCAGCGTCAGCGAATCGAATGTCGCGGCCGTGACAAAATATATTGCCGGCCAGGAAGAACATCACAAAAAGCATCCCTTTCAAGAAGAGTTTTTGGCGTTCCTGAGAAAGAACAACGTGGTGTACGACGAGAAATACCTTTGAGGCTAGTTTCTGTCGCCCCTTCGGGCTTGTCGGTTCTTGTACGCCCATACCCACGGCTGGCGCCGTGGGCTGCATTCTTGCGCCGCTTCGCAGGTGGCTGACTGCAACGGCGTGAATACTGTTCGGTTCCGGACAGTTCCCCATTACGACCGTGACCTATTCGATACCCGAATACAAAGGTAGCATTCCATAGTGGCCGAGAAATCAAAACTCGAATGGTGGTTCACAGGATCGATCCTTCTACTGGCGATCTCCATCCTGGGGTTTGCCTACCTCTTCTGGGAAAGCTATTTAGTTACCAAAAGATAAAATCATCTGCGCAGCTGCGAAACTCGAGCTGAAGCTTCCAGATCAACCACAGTTGGGATTCGCCGTGGCGCCCTATCCTGCCACTTGAACCGGCGGCTCCGCCGCATCCTTGGCAGTCGGAGCTTCTTTGACCGGCAACTGCTCACGCGCCGCCTTGAGCAGTTCCGCATTGACCTCCGCACCAATCAAAATGGCGGCGCTGCTCAAATAAAACCAAAGCAACAGACCCGCTACTGCGCCCAGTGTTCCATAGCTCTTGCTCAAGTTTGCAACATGTTCAACGTAGAATCCGAAAGCATACGAAGCACCGATCCATGCTGCTACAGCCACGAATGAACCCGGCAAGGTACGCAGGAACTTCCGCTGCTCAACGTTCGGAGCCAGGTAGTAAACCATTTCAATGGCAATCGTCGAAAACGAAATGGCAAGAACCCATCGAAAGTAGAACCAGGACTGGGTGAAAAGCGGATGGATTCCCATACGATGCGCCAGTTTCGCGCCCAGGACCGGCCCCATAATCATCGCCGTCAAAACCACAGCCGCCAATATTCCCAGCAGGAACGTCAGGCCGACCGCCAGCAGCCGTGTATGCCAAAACGGACGTCCTTCTTTCACGCCGTAGGCAACATTCAAAGCTTCGATCATGGCCGCAGAAGCTCCCGAAGCCGTCCAGATGGTGCCAATGATTCCGAACGATAAGAAGCCTGAATTCCTGGTTGCCATGAGATCGGAAAATACTTTACTGACCAGCGCCATGGAATCGGGCGGAATGAAGTAAGACATCCACAGCAACACTTGATCGAACAGATGCGGGACGGGAACGTAGGCCAACCCGCTAGCCAGAAGAATCAGCAACGGTAACAACGCCAGAAAATAGTAGTAGGCAAGACTCCCCGAGAACGCGAGCAGATGCTTGCTATCGATGTCGCGGACCGCCCTTCCAATAGCTCGCGAAAAGTTTCGAAGGCTCATGTGTCTAGTCCTGCACTGCTCCCGTTAGATGGCATTCCCGCCCTCTGGGGCGACGTCATTTTCGCAATGACCGACTGACAGCGATACCGACTGACAGTGATATAACCGACAGCGATACCGACTGACAGTGATAGTGAAAATCAGCCGCGAAGCGGCGCAAGAATGCAGCCCACGGCGTCAGCCGTGGGTGGTCGGTAAAATCAACAAGCCCCGAAGGGGCGACAGAAAACACCCCTAATAACAACCTGGCTTACGATGAGAAATATCTTTTGGGGCTAATTCCTGTGTCCCTTCGGGAGCGCCAGGCTGAATTAGCGTGTGGTTTGTTCTCCCACCCAGCCTTCCGTTTTCGCCTTTTCCACCAGCCACTGCTGCAATTCGCGCTGCAAAGCAGGATGAATCTCCACGATGCTCAGCCCAACCAGGCCGTCGGTTGCGGCCCACGCCAGTTTAGCTTTGAATTCCATGGCCGAAGACGCGCCCGGCAGATCGAAAGACACTTCGACCGTATTGCCATGGGAGAGAGGCGCCGGCGACTTGATGGCCAGCCCGCCGGAACTGATATTGACGCTGGTGGCTTCTATCTGCACTCCATCCACTTGGAGAATTACCGGAACTTCCAGGGCTACACGAAAATAACGCTGCTGCGGAGCGCTGAGCGTGCCCAGGAACGTCTGGGAGTCGTCACCTGTCTGTTGTTTTTCGTACTTCGCCAATTTGCGTCGCAAGGTACGGCTGGAAATGCCCAGTTGCTCGGCCGCCTTCGCCTGGTTGCCGCCGGTACGCGCCAGGGTCTGGAAGATCATTTGCTTTTCCATGTCGTCCAGATTCCCTTGAAACGCGGCAGGGCTGGAAGCCTCCGGAACGCCGCAGACGGAGGCTGGAAGATCGCTGGCGCGGATTTCCAGAGTGCCCGGCTTGGCGTGCATGGCTGCTTTGAAAATCACATTCTTCAATTCGCGCACGTTCCCCGGCCAGGCATAATGCAGCAGCGCTTGCATTGCTTCATCGCTGAACTTGGCCGCCGGAGCATGCTGAAGCAGAAAATATTCCGCAAGTGCGGAGATATCCTCCCGACGCTCTCGTAACGGTGGCACCTGCAATTGAAACTGAGTCAGACGATGATAAAGATCCCGGCGGAATTTGCCGCCCTGTACTTCCTGTTCCAGATTGCGATTCGTAGCCGCGATGACCCGCACGTTCACGGTCACCTTCCGGCTGCCGCCCAGGCGATAGTAGGCAACTCCATCCAGCACCCGAAGTAGTTTTGCCTGAACCTTGCCGTCCAGTTCTCCAATTTCATCCAGCAACAGGGTCCCCTGGTCCGACATTTCAAACAGCCCTGGCTTGGTGACGTCCGCTCCGCTGAAGGCGCCCTTCTCGTAACCGAACAATTCGCTTTCGACCAGATGTTCGGGGAACGCGGCGCAGTTTACGTCCACAAAAGGTTTGCCGCAACGAAGTGAGTGTTGATGGATGGCCTTGGCCACCATCTCCTTGCCGCTTCCCGTCTCACCCACAATTAATACCGCGGCGTCCTGCTGGGCCACCCGTTCCACCATGGCCATGAGCTTACGCATGATTTCGCTGCGAACCACCGCAGTGGTCCCGTCCACGAGTTGCATCTCGGCGGCCGGTTTCATGGGCTGAAGGCAAAGGCGCAGTTATCCCGCAAAAAACGCACCAATCCCCGCACTTTCTTAACATGCTATGGAAGCGAGTGGAAAGTTACTTCAGTGTGGCGGAATCAAATCAGAACGTTGGCCAGGAGGCGAGATAATCCGGATTGCATGAGAATTCTAATGTGCAGGATCGAGCTGCTATCGGTCACCACCTGGTGGTGACGCGCGGCCGCCCCGTTCACGCGGCCAGACTCGCTCCTAGCTACCCCATACTGCGGACGCGGCGGAGACAAGACTAAGCGCCAATATGGCTGCCGACAGTAGAAGCAGCACAATCGCAGGTTTCTTGAGTTGGTTCATATTGGGTTCACCCCTGATTCAATTTCATTGGGAGGGAGAAGCCAGAGCCCTCGATTAGCTGCCCCAAACTGCTGAGGCATTGCACGCGATTGCCAGTAACGCGACCATCGCCGGAACCAGTAAACCGTAGATCAATTTGCTCGTTCTGTTTTTCATCTTGCCCATCTCCTAAAAGTTCGAATCCTTCAGAACCTGAAAACACAACGCCGGTCCGGCCGCTCACAGCACCAAATCGTCGTCTCCGTTGCCATCAACACTCAGCGCATCATTACCTGCGTCGGTTGCGCAGACCATAGAACCCCAAACAACCGAGCTGCCCCAGATTACGCTGCAGCCATCGAGTGTGGCGTTGCCCCACACTACCGAATTTCCCCAGACCACTGAGGTCCCGCTAACCAGGCCGTTACCCCAGATCACCGAACTTCCCCAGATTACGGAGTTGCCCCAGACCACCGAGTTACTCCACACCGAAGAAGCATCGGCTACGAGCGAGACTGTCCCGGAAGCATCTCGCACCGCGATCGGCGACAGCGCAGTACCCGTTACAGCGTCGCTATTTCCCAAGGCGCCGAGAATGTCGAGATACCCCGCGCCCACCGTGAAAATATCGTATTGATAATCCTCGATGACGTTTCCGACCGCTAGTTTCGAGCTCACGGGAAAAACCTTATCCGCCGTTTTCATCAAGCGTGCTTTAACCAGGTCTGGAGTGAGAGAGCCGTTCTGCTCCAGCATCAGGGCAGCGGCTCCGCTTACCACAGGGGTGGCCATACTGGTTCCGCTTAGAATGAAATACGATTTCGGGCTCCAAAAATAGCCTCCATAAGTCGTCGGGGACACTTCATTAGTCGGCAACTTCAGATCCAGCGTGCTTCCAGGCACGAGCAGGGACGCGATGCGGTTACCGGGAGCAACCAGGTCAGGTTTCACCACGTGATCCAACATCGTGGGCCCCTTCGAACTGTAACTGGCGATGACATCATCTGCCGGGTTGGCAGTGTTCTTCGCATTCATCGCACCGACAGTAATTACATAGGGATCGTTGCCAGGAGCTGCAATCGTACCGTAGCCGTGCAGGCCGTAATCGTTTTTGCGGCCACTGTTGCCAGCTGCCACGACTACGATCAATCCAGCTTGCCACGCCGCTTCCACTGCCTGGCAGAGCGGATCCTGCGTGTAGCTTTCAAATACCGGCCGTCCCAGCGACAGATTAACGATACGAATGCCGTATGCATCTTTGAGGGCGATTGCACGTTGCAAGGCCGCGACCACGTAGGAATCCTGTCCTCGGCCATTCACGTCGAGCACCTTCAAATTAACCAGCTTGACGCTAGGGGCAACACCGTAAATTTTCGCAGGATTGCTCAGGCCGCCTGATTGCGTTCCATTGCCGGCGAGAATGCCGGCGACGTGCGTGCCGTGTCCGTACTGGTCACTGGCATTCGTTCCCGGAACAAAACTCTCGTTGTATACAACCCGCGATTGGCCTGTGACCGGGTTGCGCAGATCAGGATGATTGCTGATACCACTATCGATAACCGCGACTGTCACTCCGGCGCCATCCCAGCCATAACTTTGGGCCACGTCCGCGCCCACCGTGGCTTCGGTATAGTCAGACGCCCCATCTAACGCACGATTCGGCGAGATGTAAGCAATCTCGGGATCCTTGGTCAGAATCCTGATTTCGTTCACACTAAGATTAAACAGGGCACCGCGAATCACATTCAGCCGATGGCGCAAAACTCCGCCCAGCGCCTTCACAGTTTGTATACGGCTGTCCGATGGAGAATGCTTGAACTGCACGATTACATCTAAGCGTTGGTTCGAAGATCGATTTTTAAGCCCAGCCAGGATTGCGGACAGTTCTGGCGATAATGGGCTACTGACACTTGAGCCCCCCTTATCCCAGGTGGACAACGAGCTTCCCTGGCCAAATCCGAAACTAGCCGTGCCCAGCAGGACCACGAGTACTACAGTCAACGTGGTCCACTTGCCTAGGGTGCTGGCGGTGAAGCTCCGTTCGTTTCGTTTCTTTGGCTTCATCTTTAACACTCTCCCCAACGCAAGACAGCCAACTCCGGGAGGATTGCTTCACTGTTCGAATTGCAGGTCTCATTCCACCCAGGTTTTCGCTAACTTGTTCATTTGAATGATGAATTGATCATTGCCTGACTAGTCCTCTGGACAACTTGTCCACCTGCTCGCATGTCCCTTCCGTGCCATGAAAGGCGTCAACCTGCTGAATCAAATCCTTAAATCGCGAAGCCTGCAAAAAGGACAGTTTGTCCGTGCCAGGAGTAGGGATTTCGCCGGGGTTAGATCGAAGACTAGTGGTTACCAAAGTTTCGGCTTTTCAGCGTAAGTTGTTGTCCTGAAGCAGGTTAAGCTGCTATCACTTACATGGCACAGTAGCCGGATTCCCTACAACTTTGGGACGCATGAATGCGGAAAGACGTGGTTAACGGCTCTCAGAATTGGAGAGGCTTGACCCCGGGCGCCAAGCTGCTCATCAGTCTTGTCGTTGCGGCTGGCACCGGTGTGCTTCTGTACGGCGCCATACATCCAACCAGCAAGAACATCGCTCAGTTCATTTGTTACTTGTTGATCGCCATTCTGGCGTCACGACTCAAAGTCAACCTGCCGGGAATTACCGGCACCATGTCGGTGAATTTCCTTTTCATTCTTTTGGGAATTTTAGAGCTGAGTTTTACCGAGACGCTCGTCCTCGGCACCGCCGCCATCATGGTGCAGTGTTTTTATCGTGACCGCCCCAGCGCGATTCAGGTGACCTTCAATATCTGCGCCAGCGCATTTTCTATTGCCGTGGCCTACGACGTTTATTACGTAGCTTTCAGCCATTGGCCGGCAGGCACTCATCCTCTGGTGCTGATCGTAGCCGCCAGTACGTACTTTGTAGCCAACACCGGTTCCATTGCCGCGGTCATCTCGCTCACTGAGGGCAAATCGCTAAAACGAATCTGGGTGGAATGTTATTTCTGGTCGTTCCCCTATTACCTGGTTGGCGCGGGGCTCGCGGGCCTAGTGGGCTGGTTGAATGGAAAGTTTGGCTGGCAAGCATCGCTGCTGGTAGTGCCGGTCATTTACCTGATCTACCGTTCTTACCGCCTCTATCTGGGCAAACTCGAAGACGAGAAGCGGCACGTCGAGGAAATGGCAAACCTCCACCTGCGAACCATTGAAGCTCTGGCTCTGGCCATCGAAGCCAAGGATCACACTACGCACGATCACCTACAGCGCGTGCGCGTGTATGCCATCGAAGTGGCAAAAGAGCTGGCCGTGAGTCCTGGAGAAATGGAAGCCCTCCATGCCGCCGCGCTGCTACATGACATTGGCAAACTCGCAGTCCCCGAACACATCATTTCCAAACCAGGACGATTGACGCCGGAAGAATTCGAGAAGATGAAGATTCATCCCGTAGTCGGGGCTGAAATTCTGGAGCGGGTACGGTTCCCTTATCCCGTAGTGCCGATTGTGCGCGCCCACCACGAGAAATGGGACGGCACCGGATATCCCTTCGGACTCAGAGGTGAAGAAATCCCGATTGGTGCCCGCATCCTCTCTGCCGTGGATTATCTCGACGCCCTGGCCTCCGACCGCCAATATCGGCGTGCCCTGCCGCTGGAAGAGGTGATCCAACGTTTGGCGGCGGAATCCGCCAAATCGTTTGATCCTAAAGTAGTGGACGTCCTGCAGAAGCGTTATCTTCACCTGGAAAAACTGGTGGAAGATCAATTTGGACATGAAGTCGCGTCCAAGTTGTCTACCGACATGAAAGTCGAACGCGGACTGGCGCCGGCCGCAGGATTTGAAGACATAACGGTTAAAGACCTACCCGGGCAGGAAGCCAACTTCCTCTCCTCAATCGCGGCCGCGCGACAAGAGGCTCAGACTCTATTTGAGCTCAGCCAGGATTTGGGCGCATCACTGAGCTTGGGTGAAACTCTTTCCGTCTTTTCCGTGAAATTGCGGCGTCTGGTTCCCTACGACGCAATTGCCATTTACGTAAAGCGCAACGCCGAACTGATTCCCGAATATGTGAATGGCGATAACTTCCGTCTGTTTGCATCGCTCCGTATCCCGCTAGGTCAGGGGCTCTCCGGATGGGTGGCACAAAACAAGAAGCCGATCATCAATGGCAACCCTTCGGTCGAGCCGGGATACTTGAACGATCCAACCAAGTTCAGTACCCTGCGTTCCGCACTCGCGATTCCCCTGGAAGGTTTGGCCGGCGTAGTCGGAGTGCTTGCCCTTTATCACGCGGAACGAGATGCGTTTACGTCCGATCACTTGCGCATCTTGCTCGCCATCAGCTCCAAGATGGCGCTGGCGGTTGAGAACGCGCTGAAATATGAGCAGGCGGAAAGTTCCGCCACCACTGACTATCTGACTGGGCTGCCCAACGCGCGTTCACTTTTCCTGCAACTCGACCGCGAGTTAGCCCGCTGCAAGCGTGACACATCTTCCCTCACAGTCATGGTCTGCGACATGGACGGTTTCAAACAAATAAACGACCGCTTTGGCCATTTGGAAGGCAACCGCGTCCTTCGCCTCTTCGCGGTGGCTTTGAAAGAGAGCTGCCGAGAGTACGATTACGTGGCTCGAATGGGCGGAGACGAATTTGTAGTCGTCGCTCCCGGTCTCCCGCCGGAAACGGTGGCGAAAAAAGCCGATCAACTGCGGGAACTGGCCAAGCATGCCGGCCACGACGTTTGCGGCGAAGACATTCTTTCACTCAGTGTCGGGCAGGCGTTGTATCCGAAAGACGGACAGGATGCCGAGGAACTGCTGGCCGAAGCCGATCGCCGCATGTACATCGAAAAACAGCAGCAGCCATCGCGCAAGAACCGCCGGCTTTATCCTCGCATGAAATGCCGCGTCACCATCGAACTGCAGGCCCATGGCTCGGAAGCCCCGCTGCTCGCTAACTTGACCGACATGAGCCTGGGAGGCTGCTTCGTCGAAACCAGCGCCATCATGCCCGCAGGTTCCAAGCTCAAACTGACTTTTTCTATCGATGACGGCAAGATGCAGGCCGAAGGCAGCGTGGTGCGCATCGATCCTGGATCCGGAATCGCTGTCCGCTTCAACGACATGAATCGTGAAGAGCGCGACAAGATGCATCGTGTCCTGGAATTCGTTCAGAACAGCACGAAGTTCTACGACAATCGCTACCTCAGCAAGCTTTTGAATCGGTGATTCGGCAATTGCTCATCCCCATGGGAGACACACTGCACCTTGTCCGGTCTGGTAAAACTCGTCATCAAGATCCTGGCAGTCGTCCTGCTCGGCGGTTTTCTCGGCGCAACTTTGGTGCGGCTGGCTCCCGGCTTCGGGGTTGACGAAGAAGAGCTGGACGCACGTCTCAGCCATCAAAGCATTCAAGCCCTTCGACAGGCGCAATCAACCGATCAAAATCTCGCCATTTTCTATTTTCATTATTTGAGCCGCGTCCTCCACGGTGATCTGGGAACTTCGCGTACCCTGCAGCGTCCGGTATCACAACTTCTAGCCGAGCGTATGCCGGAAACTCTCAAGTCAATCGGTCTGGGACTGGCCTTCGCTTGGACATTGGCTCTCTCGCTGGCAATCGCAATCGTGATGTCACGCGCCTGGTATCTCGATTTCGGCGCCAGCCTCTTGGCTGGAACATTGCTCTGCCTTCCAGCCGCGGTATTAGCTTTGCTGTTTGTCCTGGCACAAGCGCCGGCACGTCTCGTCCTCGGATTGATTGTTTTTCCGAAGATCTTTCGTTACTCACGAAATCTGTTGGCACGAAGTTCATCCCTTCCCCATGTATTGACCGCGCGAGCCAAAGGATTGGGCAACATGCGCCTGCTGGTTTGGCACATCCTGCCGCTGGCAGCGCCACAACTGCTCGCGCTGGCCGGAGTCTCGGTCAGCATCGCGTTCGCTGCAGCCATCCCCATCGAAGCCCTCTGCGACCTGCCTGGTATCGGACAGCTTGCATGGAAGGCCGCGCTGGGACGCGACGTCGCCTTGCTGATCAATCTCACCATGATCGTCACGCTCATCACCCTCGTGGCAAATTCCGCTTCCGACTTGCTAGGTCAATCCTTTCACCGGGCATCCGCATGAAGTGGGCCCGTTCCATCGCAATTGTGTTCCTTGTGGTCGTCTCGGCCGCATGCCTGCTGGCTGACTTCGTGGCACCGGCTTCCTACGCTCACCAGTTTCGCGACGTTCCCGCAGCGGCCCCTTCGCACCAACATCTCCTCGGCACGGACGATCTGGGACGCGACCGCTTCTCTCGAGTGCTTTACGGAACTCGCGTGTCGCTGCTACTAGCCCCGGCCGCCGCTCTGCTCTCCACTTTACTGGCGGCCCTGATCGGCGGCATCGCAGGTTTTGGTGGCGGTTGGTTGCAACGCTTTGTCATGGCTGCTACCGACCTTTTTCTGTCGCTGCCCTGGCTATTCTTGCTGATTACAGTCCGCGCGCTTCTTCCCTTAAACGTGTCCCCGGAAGTTTCCGTAATGGTCACCTTCGCTTTATTGGGATGTCTGGGTTGGGCAGGCGCCGCTCGCGTGATCTGCGCCGACGCCCGCTCTCTCTCGCAATCAGACTTTATTCTGCTGGCGAGGGCTTCAGGCAGCAGCGGCTTTTGTCTGCTCTGGCGGCACTTGGTGCCCAACCTCAAACCAATTCTCTACGCACAGTTCTGGATATCTGTGCCCGTATTCATTCTCACGGAAGCAAATCTCGGAATTCTGGGTCTTGGCGTGGCTGAGCCTCTCCCCTCATGGGGAAGTCTGTTACGTGAACTCGAAAGCTTTTCCACCATCTCCCTCCAGGCCTGGCAGTTTGCACCACTGCTTTTGTTCATCGCAACCGTCAGCAGCTTTCATCTGGTCCTGACCAAAGAGGAGTTAGCAGCATGAGAAAACCTCTGACACATCTTGTTCTGTTGATCGTAGCGCTGCTTGCGGGTGACTCGCTTGCGCAATCCGGCGGAGAACTACGCTTCTGTCTACGTTCCGAGCCGAAAACGCTAAACCCGCTGCTCATGTCCGACGATTCCTCTGAGACCATCCGCTACCTGACCGGGGGCGTCCTCCTCCGCGTAAATCGCCTGACTCAGGACCTCGAACCGGAACTGGCCACTGCCTGGAAATTAACCAATGCAGGCAAGACAATCACTTTCAAGTTGCGCGAAAACCTCCGCTTCTCAGATGGAACAACATTCTCAGCCGACGATGTGGCCTACACGATTCAACAGCTCATGGATCCAGCCTTGCACTCCCCGACCGGGGACGCATTCCGCTCTGGCGAAGGCAAAGTGCAAACGCAGGCCCTGGCAAACAATCGAATCGCAATTACTTTCTCCGCTCCCATTGCAGGCCTGGACAAGCTTTTCGATCAGGTCGCGATCATCTCCGCCAAATCTCCGCAGAAAGAAATGGCTGTCCTTGGACCATACTACGTAGCGGAAAACAAAGCTGGTGCCTACCTGATCTTGAAGAGAAATCCCAACTACTGGAAGCGCGACTCCACCGGCAGGCCGTTACCCTACATTGATTCCATCCGCCTCGACATTCAGCAGAACCGTGATATCGAGATGCTCCGCCTGGTACGTGGCGAAATTGACTTCATTAACTCACTCGATGCGGAGTATTTCGACAAGGTGATGTCCGAAAATCCCACGATGGCGCACGATGCCGGTGCCTCCCTCGATGCGGAGTTCATGTGGTTCAATCAAGTCCCCAGTTCTCCCCTGCCCTCGTACAAGAAGACCTGGTTCACTTCCACCAATTTCCGCCGTGCCATTTCGGAAGCCATCAATCGCGACGACCTGGCTCGCATCGCCTTCCGCGGACGCGCTCGCCCTGCTGTAGGCCCGATATCCCCGGCGAATAAATTCTGGTTCAACTCCAAGCTACAACCTCACCCCTTTGACCAGAAGTCCGCGCTGCAACGTCTCAGTCTGGACGGATTCCACCTGCAGAATGGTGTGCTGCGTGACCGCGAAGGACACGTCGTCGAATTCTCCATCATCACCAATTCCGGCAACAAATATCGCGAACGCATGGCCACCATGATCCAGCAAGACCTGACTGCCATCGGCATCAAGCTGAACGTAGTCACCCTGGATTTCCGCTCGCTGATTGAACGCATGACCCGCACCTTCGACTATGAGGCCTGCCTCCTGGGCCTGGTAAACAACGAACTCGATCCCAACTCACAAATGAACGTCTGGCTCAGTTCGGCCGAGAACCATCAGTGGAATCCCAGCCAGAAAACTCCCGCCACGCCGTGGGAAGTCGAGATTGACAAACTAATGCGCGCGCAAGCCTCCACACTGAACGCGGCAAAACGCAAGGAATTCGTCGACAAAGTCCAGCAGATCGCGTGGGAGCAGGAACCGTTCATTTATCTGGTGAACAAAAATGCGCTCTCAGCCGTATCGCCCTCGCTGCACAACGCGCATCCGGTCGTACTGCGACCCCAGGTTTATTGGAATATCGATCAGCTCTCGCTGGGCGCCGAGGTGGCAAGGAACCGATGAGCGACCCGCTCCTCTCACTTCGTCTGTCTGTCGACTATCCCGGTAAAAACGGCGTGCTCCGCGACCTTTCGCTGGAAATATCCCCCGGGGAAGTATTAGGCCTTGTAGGCCAGAGTGGATGCGGCAAAAGCACGCTCGCCCTCGCCATCTTAAGACTCCTTCACTTAAAAGGCGCCGCCGCAGAAGGCGCAATCCATCTCAATGGCCGCGACCTGATGACCCTCAAAGAACGAGAAATGAGAGCACTACGCGGCCCTGAAATTGGCCTGGTGCTGCAAAGTCCAATGTCCGCGCTCAATCCCGCGCTACGCATCGGCCGACAACTGGAAGAAGCATGGAACGTCCACCGCCAGGGCAGCCGTCAGGAATGCCGCAAAGCTCTAACGGAAACCCTGGAAAATGTCAGCCTGCCCGCGGAAGAAGATTTCCTGAAACGATATCCCTCGCAACTCAGTGTCGGCCAGGCCCAGCGAGTGCTGATCGCGATGGCCGTTCTCCATCGCCCGCTACTGCTGATTGCCGATGAGCCCACCAGCGCCCTCGACTTGATCACGCAAGCAGAAATCCTGCAACTGTTCGCAGCCCTCAACCGCAAATTTGGCATGAGCATTCTCTACATCTCGCATGACCTGCTTTCCGTAGCCACAATCAGCCATCGAGTGGCGGTCATGCATCAGGGACAGATTGTTGAGTGCCGGAGTACCGCAGACATATTCCGCGAGCCCGCGCATCCTTACACGCGTGATCTCATTCGAGCTCTTCCAGTGGTTCCGCGTTTCGCAGCGGCTGCGGGAAGTAAGTAGGTCCTACTTCCGCCCGGGATGAAATTCCCCTTTGTCGGAGAATTGCGAATAGGGCCACTCGTTCTTCTTGGTCGGAGCAGCCACCACTACCGTCGGAACCGCAACGTCCGGTTCCCGTCCCCAGTCCGCTGGTTCGGGACGGATGCACCAAACGTTTCCCGGTTGATCCAAGGCCAAACCCACCAGCCAATACTTGCCCCCCGACCCCAGCGGAACGCAGTTCGCAACCCGGGCCGTAGTACTCGTCCCGCCCGGCAATTCGTCCAGTTGTACTGGAACACCCGCCTCCAATGGTGTAGAAAGCCGCACCCCGCAGCCTTGCGGATTCACCACTAACGTGTAACAACGTTCCGACGTTCGAACAGCCGTATCCAACCGGGTCAGACGCAATGGGATCTGCGTCCGGATTCGAGTACAGCGGCGAGGTGAGTCATGCGGATTGATTGTCGATTCCATACTTGTGGTTATCTAAAATTCTACGTCCGAATTCAGCCCGCTTTTGCATCTCAGCCTGATCAAAGGGCACCAAAGTAACCACTATAGGCAAGAAAATGGAATGTAGCCGGAAATCTGACCGGGCCAGCTCACACCGCAAGCGGCTGAATCTGGATCAACGGTCCGTGAGTATGGGCGTGAGCCTGTCGCAGCATGTTCGCGGAGAGAATCCCCGTCCGCTGAAATGACTTCTCACAATCCGCGGTTGAGGGTCCACTCATACTGCCCTCCATATATGCCAACCCGGGGCAACGCGTGCAGGTTCCCACATGGCTGCATGTCGAGCATACCGGCAGGTCCTTGGCTCGGATGGAGCGAACTTCATTCAGTTCCGGCGAATTGCGCCAGATATCGATAAACTTCTGCCGCCGCACATTGCCGCTCGGCAGCGGAAACTGCACACAGGGAAAAACATCTCCGTACGGAGTGATGTAAGCCGCCGTATGCCCAGCGCTGCACGGATAGCCTTCCATGACATCTTCCCCCGGCCGCGGCGGAGGCGCGCAGAACTGTTCGACATTCCCGACCAGATCTTTGTTATGGAAGACCGCCTTCAGCTCTGAACCCGGAATCCGCAAATTTAGGATGGAAGTATCGCCATCAATCTTCGGCGTGATCGTCGGATCCAAAGTGTAGGTCACACCCAGTTCCTTGGCCAATGCCTGCACTCCGGCATGCTCGCCCATGTTCACGGTCATGAGCACATTTGCGATCGCCACTTTCAGCCCTTGCGATTTCAGCAATCGAATTGCTTCAATGCTGCGTTTTAACGAGCCGGGCAATTTGGTGATCGCGTCATGAATCTCAGGCCGGCGCGAATAAACACTGACTTGCACCTGCTCCACACCCAAATCCCGCATCCGCCGCGCTTCCGATTTGCGGATCATCACTCCGTTGGTCTTGATTCGGACGTTGAATGCCAGTCGCCGCGCGTATTCCAGGATCTCGAAAAAATCACGCCGCATCAGAACTTCGCCACCACTGAGAGTCAGGAAAAAAGTCCCAGCCTCAGCCAGTTGTTGCAGAATATCTTTGATCTCGGCGGTGGTCATCTCGCCGTGATCATCGTGATCCAGATAGCAATGAACGCAGCGTTCGTTACAGCGATACGTGACGTCGAGATGGACCCCCAAGGGAACTCCCAATTCGAGGGCGCGCTCGTTCATCTCCTGCATCAGGCTCATGCTGCCTCCACCGGGCCAGCAGACATATCGAAGGGATGATCGGACACCAGTAGAATTCCGTGATGTGAGAGCTCACTCACGAACTGTTCCGCATCGCGGCGAGCAGTTTCAAGGTCGACTTCAAATTCGTCGCAGATGTTTCGAACAACAATTTCCGTAAGCGGAGTACGTCCGTCCGCCGCCTGCCAAATCGCGGTCGCAACCTCATTCAGAGTGAAGAACGTGGAATCCACCGAGGACATCACCATCATTTCCCCGCCCAGTACGCGGGCAGCGATCTGCGAGCTCCTGCCGATGTATTTCTCACTCATACGATAAGATCCCAAACGCGGGTATCCGGAACGAACGTTAGCCGCCGCACCGGCACGCGATCCACGAAATCACAGGCAGAACGAAAAATCATTTCAACCAGCTCCGCATCTTCCGCGAAGAACAGGATATTGCGCAAGAGACATCGAACCGCTTCCGCCGTGTTTACAACTTCAATCTTGTTTTCGGACCCTTTCCCCAGCAGAAATAAGGTTGCCACCGGCGCCGAACAGTTCGTGCCCACGCGGGCAAGTTCGCCGGCGAAGGGAGTACCGCAGGCATGATAACCCCTAGCCTCGCGGCGCACGTAGGAAACCTCATCTGTCAACAGAACTACATCAGGCGGCGCTAGTCGCGAGATAGTTGTCTTGCCCGCTCCCGAAATTCCCGAAAACAAAAATGCCCGACCATCTCGGATCGCGCTGGCGGCATGCAGCAGAAATCCGCCTTTCCCGGCGAGGATCAAGCTGTGCACGATGCGCAAGACCGAGTCGACAGAATAAGGATTCGCCGACTGCCGTATGTATCCGCGACCTGCCCCGGGATCCCACTGCGCCCGGAAGTCCCCCCGCCGGAAGTGCCACAGTCCATCCCGCATTTCGACCTGCGCGTCCTCCTCAGATTCCATTTCACCGGAAGGCGTCACTAGCTCCACTTCAAATTCGAGCATAGGACGGGAGAGGAAGCCGATGAAGCCGCCATACCGGTCGATCATCATTTCGCGGAAGGAAAAGTCGTGAGTACGGAACAGAATCGGCATGCCGCCAATTTCAATCGCAATCTCGTGCTGTTGATTCAACCTTTTACCTGCTCCCCTTTTTCAGGCGGCACAGCCGTTACCCTCTTGAGCTATCAAGCGGCGACTCGAAGGCCACGCCCGCGTATGCCCGCAGCGTTGCCCGCATTAAAAGGTTCCAATGGCAAAGCAACCAGGCAGTGAACAACTGTAAGGGCGAAAGCTTCCGCCCAGGCATGATCTGGGAACCCTGGCGATGAATCGCGGTAACTTTCCCCAACAAATGCCTCTTCTCCACTGGAGGATCTTCCTCGGGCATGCAGTCGCCACGGGTGATGAGAAATGTTTCTTCGCCTGACCGGCACTTGCGCGTGACGCGATGAATAAAAAAACGTCCGCCACGAGCGTAGAGCACGAGATCGCCCGGCTGCACTTCCTCAAAACTATGAGATTGAATGGTAAGGCAATCGCCCGGCCACAAGGTAGGAAGCATGCTGACTCCACTGGCTCGCAGTTGCAACCTTCCTGTGGATTGGAGTACCTCTTCCGCCAGACCGTATTTGCACGTTTCCCGGAATGAGGCATCCATGAAACTGCTGTCAGGACCTCTTTTTGTTAAAGCGACACTGTCCTTGATTGGCGTGCACTTTGCCGCAGGCCAGCGCCAAAGTTTCAAACACCCGCTCGTATCGAAACTCCGGCTTGGAATACGGCTTCTTGGCTGGACTTCGGGGGGCGTTTTTTCGCTCTGCAGAAGCTTGGTTCTTCTGAGTCATAGACAATCCAAACTTGCTGTCGCTCATTTCCTGCAGCTCGCCCCCGGGGCTTGGCAGGCAAACGCAGTGTACAACAGACCGAAATACATTGCTAACCCTTGCTGCTTGGTAAGATGCCGAACTCTGTGCAAATAATGATGAGCAACTGGAAAGACCTAAAGAAAATGAAACTCAATAGAAGGAAAGCGTCCCTTCTAGCCTGGCCCGCCGTAGCGTGCAAGAAAAGATCCACAGACTCATTGGCAGCAGAACACAGGAAAACAATGCCAGGATAACGAGTTCGGTCCCCAAAGAAAAAAAGCCCGCTCCCTGGAGTAACGCTAGACGCATCGCTTTCAGCGAATGCGTGATGGGTATAAGGTCAGCCAGAAGCCGCAGAGGCTTCGGTAGCGTAGTCACCGGAAATAACGTGCCCGTCATGAACCATATACCTGACCCCAACAGCCAAACTAAAGCGGAACCTTTCTGAATGGCCAATTGCAAGGCGGCCGCCAGAATTCCGATCGCTACTGCGATCACCACAGACAGACCAAAGATGACGATGCATCCCGGAATATTTGGACTTGCCGGAAGCGAACCCGCCAGCAGTAACCCTCCTCCGAGATAGAACAGCAGTTGCAAGGTATTTCCTGCAAAGGCCGACATCGCGCTGAGAAAGACCAAGACCGGCGCTGGAGTCGAAGTCGTCATCAGGACCTCCAGACTGCCCGTCTGCTGCGCCTCTTGCACGATGTGCAGAAAAGCGTTGATTCCCACGACCAGAAATGTATAAAGACCGGTCCCGACTAGAAGAAAAGGGAAATACTCTACGCCATCCGGACGGAACCCCGGGCCCACCGCCCGCGAGAGATAATAAAAAGCAGCCAATTCAGCCAATGCCCCAGCGGCGCCGACCAAAAACCCAATCCGGTAACGAATCGCAGTCAGAAGATCACGCCGCGCAATGGCCAGCATTTTGTCCAATAGCCCGGCGAGTTTCATTATCATCTCGGCGTCACCAGTTCCATCGTCTCATCCATTTCGCCGGTGGCTTGAAAATAGAACGCACGCAGCTCTTCCACATCTCCACTCAGCCTCCCGGAAGCCGCAAGCGCTCCTCGGTGTAGGACAGCAACACTGTCACCGACAGCAGCAGCCTCGCTAAAACTGTGCGTGGCGAGCATCACCGTACATCCCTGTTCTGGCAATTCCCGGACCAGATTCCAGAAGTGGTTGGCGGCCGCTGGATCCAGGCTGCGCGTGGGCTCATCCAGCAGCAGAATCGACGGTTGCTTGATGAGCGCGCGTGCAATGCCGAGCCTCTGGTACATTCCGCTGGAGAATTTCATGACCAGCGTATCCGTAGCTTCCACCAGACCGGTGCGCTCCAGGGTGGCCTGAATCCATTCCGCGCGCGAGGATCGTGGAACATCATCCAGGACAGCGAAGAAGTCGAGGTTCTCCCGCGCCGAAAGCCGAGGGAAGAAAGACCTTTCGTTGGCAATCGCAAATCCAACCTGCTTGCGAACTTGATTGGGCCGAGTGCGCGTGTCGGCTCCTTCCACTAGGACGTGGCCGGCATCCGGTAGCAACATGGTCGAAACCAATTTCAAGGTGGTGGTCTTTCCGCTACCGTTGGGACCAAGCAGAACCAAAACCCTTCCCGAACCCACGGTCAGAGAAATGTTATCCAAAGCGCGAGTTTCTCCCCCACGCTCTCTTCCCATCCAGTTAAAAAGCGCGGGACGATGGCGAAAGATCTTGCTGACGGATTCAAGGACGATGCTGTCCATGTTTGGCGAAACTTTGGCTGGAAGCTTTGTATTATAGTGGGCCTGATCCCATTCCGTTGGCAAGCTGTTTTCTTAGTATGTCTTCCGCTATTACGGCGCAATCAGTCTCGCCTGCAATCCCCGAGCTCCCGCTAGCTTCTGTATTCAATCCGGAATTCGACTTTCTGCTGGCTTGCTGTGCGGGCGGTTCGCGAACCGAACCTGCGGAACGAATTCGGGAAACTCGCCCGCTGAATTGGAAGCGTCTCATTGATCTTGCTGAGCATCACGGCGTCATTCCGCAGATATATCGCTCGCTTGCGGATGTGCAGGAGCCATCGTATCCGGATTCATTGCGCCAGGCGCATGAAACCAGCGCGCGCAAAACTCTCTGGCTCACTCGTGAACTGTTGCGCATTCTCGCAGAGCTGCGCTCGTGCGGTATTGTTGCTTTGCCTTACAAAGGTCCTGTCTTGGCGGAACTTCTCTACGGCAATGTCACGCTGCGCCAATTCTCCGACCTGGATCTGCTCATTCAATCCTCCGATTTGCCGCGAATCAAATCTGCTTTGGCGAAATTAGGTTACGAACCAGGCGTTCAACTCACACCAAGCGAAGAGCGGGAATATGTTGAGTCGGGATACGAGTACGCGTTCGATTGTGCGCATGGTCGAAACCTGGTGGAAGTGCAGTGGCGAATTCTGCCGCGGTTTTATTCCGTCGACTTCGATATCGAAGGCTTCTTTGACCGGGCGATCACGTTCTCTCTAGGCGGAACAACGTTACGAACCTTGTGTGCAGAGGATTTGCTGCTTGTCCTTTGCGTTCACGCGGCGAAGCATGCCTGGAAGCAGCTTTCGTGGCTATGTGATATCGCGGAACTGGCGCGTTCCCCGCAGATTGATTGGCGTGCAGTACAGGAGCATGCCAAGCATCTCGGCATTCAGCGGATCGTAGCGGTTACTTTCTTCCTCGCGTACAAGCTGCTCGAGACGCCTTTGCCGCAGTTTGTTCAGGGCAAAGTCCAGAAGGGTCCCCCGTCCAAGCTCCGCTTGGGCGGGTATTTTACTTCAATCGAAAACCTCGCAAATGAAATCAGTCCAATGCTCGCCGGGGAAGCCGATTACAACCCAGAATCTATTTCTTATTTCCACCTGATGATTCGTGCACGAGAGCGTAGTCGGGACAGAATCAAATTTCTCTGGCGTTTGATTGTTACTCCGAGCGTTGGAGAATGGTCCGCGATTCGACTACCAGGCCCGCTTTTTCCTCTCTATCGCGCGGTCCGCATTTTTCGGCTGCTGTCGAGATTCTTGCCTAGAGTGATTTCCCGTGAAACAAGTAGATCAGGTCGATGACCAGGATAATCACCACCATCAGTTCCAGCACAAACGCCCGACTCTGATGGAACTGATCGACCATAAATCGATAGAGTTCCTCCGCCGTCTGCAATTTCTGTGTCACCAGATTCTTATAGTCCGGAACGCCGACTTTGGCGGCCGCCAGCTTGTAAAGACGGGCAGAAAACATGTCGCTGAGAAACTTGATGGCATTGTCCGCGTGCTCGGTAAGTTCGGTTACATCGAGCAAAACTGTGTGTAACTTGGTCGCGGCCCGAGCCAGCCGCCACCGCGCCAGCATGCCTGTTCCCTTGTCCAGCGAGGCGTAGACACCTTCCAACTCACGAGTCAGTAACTCATCATAATGACGGAACTCGAGCAACTGCGAGTTAGCGTATTCCAGCAACTGGATGGCAGTCTCCGCGCCCACCGCGCTGTCATATAGAAAAGCGGCGTTCCAACTAATCACCGCCAGGTCATTTGGATAATAAGAAATGCGTGACTGCAGGATCTCGTTGCGCTCGCCATCGGACAGCACCGCAGTTTCTCCGCGAACAATCTGCGCGATGCGTTCGCCCTGCGTGGCTACAAGATCGTTGGCGCTTGGCGACCCGGTAATTTCGCGCACATGGAAAATAAAATAATCTTCGCTCAGCCACTCCGGATACGGTTTCACCAGCGCCGGCCGCGCCCGCTCCAGTTTCTGGTGCGCAATCTTCGACGCATGGCGTTCGAAATCGATGTCCCAAACCCAGCGGCTACCCAGCCGAACCAGCGTGTCCCAGTCTCCTGAAAACGGAAGCTCGAAAACCACGCTGAGCACTCCGTAATCGTAGTACTTGATCTGCCCTTCCAGCCGCTCGCCCGTTTCCAAAATCAAAGGCTCAATCGGCTCAACCACCGGCGGACGCTGATACCGAACATACCCCGGCGTTGGATGTTTAAAGCTCGGCTGCTCCAGCGTCCGTGCCCCAAAAATCTGCCGCAGCTGGTCGAGCTTGATCTCCTCGCAAACGTCGAACTGGATAAGCACCAGAACCGCGCCGCGCAAGGCCAGAGCCTGGGTGTCTAGTTTTTCGCTTCTAGTTTCCAGTTCCGTCTTCCCGCGATCAGTCACCGCAAGGGATGCTTCGTTTTCCCGCATCATGATGATATCCATTGTTACAGATTCCCCGTCCGGTGACGAGCAGGTGTTGGGCCCATTAGAATCAGTAAGATAGCGCAATCTCAAGGATTAGCACCTATCTCCCACCTGAATTATTCCGCAGCGGCAAGTCTCACAACTGGCCAAATGCTAATTGCCAAGTGCCAAATGCCAAATGCTGAGCTCTGAGTTACAGAGGTAATTAGCCCCACGCAATTTTTGCCTCTACGATATCCAAATCGAATGATGGCTGCTATCCGAAACAGCGGCTTTTAGGAGGCATCGATGGCTACTGCAACCATGGCGTACGGCGAACGCCGCTTCGGCGCCGCGTATACAGCGCGGGTTTTCCTGTCCTTAGGAGTACTTGGATTACTGATCGGCCTCTGGATTGATGACCCCAATATCTCAGCACATCCTCAGCTGACGTGGATTTCCATCGGCCTGGTGGCCGCAGTTGCCGCGCTATGGATTGTCCTGGGCAAAACCGTTCTGATCATTAACGTTTCCGGCGTCCGCCACGAGTCCGCATTCGGCCAGCAGGAGATGGCGTGGAGCCAAATCGCAGAAACCCGCTATCGTGTGGTCCCCATCCACATATACGGACATTTCGGACTGATCGGCGCCCTGATCGCCATGTCGAGCAAGTCGGGCCGTGCCCAACTTACCCTGACACTGATCAGCAACGATGGCAAAAACCTCAAAGTCACCTCCAATTACCGCAACGCCAGCGAGGCGATTGGACTCATCCTTGGGAAAATCCTGCCCCCCAAAGTCCAAAGTGTGAAAGCGAGACTACAACGCGGCGAGACAGTCCCCTTCGGCGGCATCGGGCTTTCCGCCACAGCGGTCACCTGGAAAAAGAATTCCATCCCGCTATCCGAGATCACCAAAGCCGAACTAGTCCGCGGCAACCTGCAACTCAAACGCCAGGGAAAATGGCTAACCGCAATCAGCGTCCGTTCAGACAAGGTCCCCGACGTCCTAGCTTTCTTCGAAGTCCTGGAATCCCTGGCCCCTCAGGTGAAGTCCACCGGAATCGACCCCCTAACCCGCGTCCGCATGTAAAACGGTCTGCACAGCCCACGTTAAAATGCGCCTGCACAGCCCAGGTTAAAACGGTCTGCACGGCCCACGTTAAAACGCATCTGCACGGCCCACGTAGGGACAGGCGACTCGCCTGTCCACCGGAGCGAAGCTCCGCCCCCAACCCAGCTGCGAAGCGGCGCGCAAGAATGCAGCCAACGGCGCCAGCCGTGGGCAGTGATGCAACGCCGGACAAGCCCCAAAGGGCGCCAGAAACGCGTACTTTGCGAAACGACGGGTGACGGAGTCACGAAACTTGACAGCGACCTATCTCTCAGATACTCTCCGCCCGACCTCATAACCTGATTTTTCCACCGTCTCAGGATTTCCCTTCATCCGGCATTCAACAAGGAGGCAGTATCCATGAAGAAATTCACCGGGCTCTTGTTAGCTGCATCTCTTCTATTCGGTTGTATGGGCATTGTCACGGCCCAGGACAAACCATCAGGCATGCCGCCACCACCCAAGGTGTTGGTAATTTTCCGCGAGTTCCTGAAACCGGGCAAAGCCGGATCCACGCATGAAAAATCGGAAAGCGCCTTTGTTCAAGCCTTCACTCGCGCTAAGTGGCCAACGCACTATCTGACCATCGATTCCCTCTCCGGCAAACCACGCTCGCTATTCCTCATCGGATACGATTCCTTCGACGCCTGGGAAAAAGATAACCAGGCAACTCAGAAAAATACCGCCCTGTCCTCCGCGCTCGAGCGTGCCGCCGCCGCCGACGGTGAACTGCTAAGCGACTACGACGCCGGCGTCTTTACCCTCAAAGAGGAATACAGCCTGCACATCCCGGTGGACATCCCGCATATGCGCTATTTCGAGATCACCCGCTTCCAGGTGAAGCCCGGTCACGACAAGGATTTTGACGAACTGGCCAAAATGTACGTTGCAGCCTATGACAAAATCCCCGACGTTCACTGGGCTACTTTTCAGGGCGTGTACGGCCCCGAAGGCAACACCTACCTGATATTCACTCCCATGAAATCCGCCTCCGAAATTGACAAGTCATTCGTCACCGGCAAACAGGTCCAGGACGCCATGGGCGCAGAGGGCGGAAAGAAAGCCGCAGAGTTGTCCGCCGCCGCCATCGAGACCAGCCAAACCAACCTGTTCCTATTCAATCCCCGAATCAGCTATGTTCAGGATGAGTGGATCAAAGCCGACCCAGATTTCTGGAAGCCCAAAGCCGCCGCCGCAACCGCACCCAAACAGTCTCCGGAGAAACCACCCTCGAATCAATAGCCGCCGCCTATCGGGAACAAAGTTGTAACGGACACCGCCCATCCTCAGTGGAAGCGCGGTGTCCCTTTTTATTTGCGCTCGGAAGAAACCAGAAACCAGAAACCTGAAACTAGAAACTCTGAGCCGTGGCTGACCCATCGTTTTCGGTACTCGAAAAAGTGGGTGATGGGAAGCAGCGACCGCCAGCACAGAACACGTAGGGACAGGCGACTCGCCTGTCCACCGGAGCAAAGCTCCGCCCCGAACCCAGCCGCGAAGCGGCGCACAAGAATGCAGCCCACGGCGTCAGCCGTGGGTACGGATGCACCGCCGGACAAGCCCCGAAGGGGCGCCAGAGACGAGCCCAAAAACAGAGGACCTGCCCGCGTGACCTAGCGGTTCGTATCAGGGCACGAGTTACAGTCGCGCCGCAAGGCTAATCGGGTTGTGGAAGGTCGTGACTTCAGCCGTGCCGTACTTCACCACAGACAGCTCCGGCTTTAGTGTTGGGAGTTTGTGTTGCCGGGTGCCCCATCCTTTTCGCGTACCTCGCGAAAGGGTGGGTGATGGGGATCATTGATGGAATCGGAGAGAGGTACCAGCGATAAAGTTTCTTCAGTTCGGAATGCGGGACGGCCATCAAGTCATGGATCGCGCGAGTGAAGTCTTGGAATGGTGCGCGGGGCTTGGAATTCCCCGTCACGGAGTGCATGCCCTCAGTTAAGGCTTTAATCCGCGACAGGCGACTCGCCTGTCCGGCGCCCAAGCGCCGCTCTCCATCTGTCTCGCAAACGCGGGTGCCCCATTTCTCGTGGTTTTCGAGAAGTGCGGCCTGTCCCCGTGTACGCGCCAACCGCCGCGGAGCTTTACTCCCTGGACAGCCGAGGCCGCCCGTCCCGCGCGAAAGCGCCAGGCGTTGTGGAAGGGCACGACTTCAGTCGTGCCGTACGTTCGCTAAAAAACTCGGCTTTAGCCGCTGGGGTTTTGTGTGCACCACGTCGGATGTTAGCTCCGCATGATTCCCAGGAGGCCGGAACCAGAAACTAGACACCGGAAACTAGAAACCGAGATCTTACGTGAGTGCCATTTGAATTACCTGAGCCAGATGCAACGCCTCCCGCCCCGCACACTGAGAAATTTGCTCGCGGCAACTGAAGCCGTCAGCAATGATCAAAGAATCCGGCGGAGTCTTTCTCACAGCCGGCAGCAATTCGAGTTCCCCAATGGCCACCGACACTTCGTACTTCTCTTTCTCAAACCCGAACGACCCCGCCATGCCACAACACCCGGGGGCAGGAGCGTGAAAATCGACCCCCATTTTTTTAAGTACGGATTCCTCATCGGTCATCTTCATGATCGTTTTGTGATGGCAATGCCCGTGCAGCAAAGCTTTACGAGGCAATTTAGGAAGCACGAAGTGTTTAGCTTTTTTCTCCAGAAATTCGCTGAGAAGAAACGTTTGCCGAGAAAGTTTCTGAGCACCAGGATCATCAGGAAAGAGGTTGAGCAGCTCATCCCGGAAAACAGCGGCACAACTTGGCTCAAGGACTACAAGCGAAACACCGCTAACGATCTCGGCGGCGAGAGCATCCAAAATCCGCCGCAACAAACGTTTAGCGCGATCAAGGAGCCCGAAGTCGTAAAGCGGACGTCCGCAACAGAGATCTACTTTCGGCAGCAAAATGCGAAATCCCGCAGCCTCGAGAACGTCCACCGCGGCCTGGGCGGCCACAGGATGAAAGTAGTTGTTAAAAGTATCCGGCCAAAGCAGGACTGGAGGAGTATCGCGATTACGCGGCTGTCGTTGCGCAAACCAGGCGCGAAATGTTTGCGACGCAAACGCCGGAATGCGCCGCTGCTGCGGCATCCCAGCGACGACCTTGGCAACGTCGCGGAGCACCGGAAGCTGAGTAGCAAAGTTGGCGACGGCAGGAAAGTGCGAAGCGATCCGCGCCCACACGTCGATGTAGGCAAAGGCATGAGCGCCACGAGGACGGAGACGCCCCTGATAATAGTGCGAAAGAAATTCGGCTTTGTAAGTCGCGACGTCCACCCCGACCGGACACTCGCTCTTACATCCTTTGCAGGAAAGACAAAGGTCGAGCGAATGCTTGACGTCACGGTTATGCCATCCGTCGCGAATGACATCACCCTTAGTCATCTCCCAGAGCAGGTGCGCGCGCCCGCGGGTAGAATGCTCCTCCTCGCGAGTGACTCGAAAGCTGGGACACATAACCCCGCCGTCATACTGGCGGCACTTCCCCACGCCGACGCACCGCAGCGCAGCCCGGGGCAGACTGCCATGATCTTCCGGAAACCGAAAATGAGTTGTTGGTTCCCACGGATGATAGTCGGCGCCAAGCCGCAGATTTTCGTCAAGACGATAAGGCTCGACTACTTTGCCAGGATTCATCTTCCAATCGGGATCCCAGAGAGCTTTGAACTCGCGAAAAGCCTGGACAAGCTCAGGCCCAAACATTTTGGGAAGAAGTTCACCGCGCGATTGCCCGTCCCCGTGTTCCCCAGAGAGAGACCCTCCAAAGCTGACAACCAGGTCCGCCGCCTCTTCCACAAACTTCCGGTATTTGCCGATGCCGGCCTGCGACTGCAAATCAAAATTAATGCGCGTATGAACGCAAGCATGCCCAAAATGCCCATAGAGCGTGCCCCGGTACCCGTGCTCAGCCATCAACTTTTTCAGCTGCCGCAAATAGTCCCCAAGTTTTTCCGGAGCGACGGACGAATCTTCCCACCCCTCCCAAGCCAGCGGCTCACCCGGAACATGTGATGTAACTCCAAGCGACGATTCGCGTACTTCCCAAATTCTCTTGGCTTGTCGAGTGTCAGTGAAAAGCCGCAAGTTAGGAGGATTTGCAGCACGGCTGAGCTCAGCCATCAGCTTGCGGGCTTGCGCCTCGGCTTCTCGCAAAGTGTGAGCGCCGAATTCCGCGAGCAACCAGCCACCGCCTTCGGGAAGCAGCTCGACTCCTCCAGTATTGATTCCCTTTCGCCGCGTGTACTTGACGAGTAAGTCATCAATGCCTTCGAGTCCAATAGGCTTGTGAGCCATGATGTCAGGAACGCGATCAGCACACCGGAAGACGTCGGGATAAGCAATCACTAGCAACACGCGTTCCGGCGGACTCTCCACCAATCGGCAAGTGGCTTCAAGGACAGTCACACACGTCCCCTCACTTCCTACCAACGCGCGCGCGACATGGAACCCATTCTCGGGCAACAGGTAGTTGAGGTTGTATCCAGAAACGCGACGCGGAATATTGGGATAGCGTTGGCGAATGAGATTGGAATATTGGTCGCGGAGAGTTTCTAGTCCAGTATAGATTTCTGCTCGTCGGCCGCCTTGCCGGATGATGCTCTCGAGTTCCTGATCGGTGGTCGAACCCACTGTCATGCGATCGCCGTCGTAGGTGAGGACGTCGAGCTGCTCGATGTTGTCGTCAGTCTTGCCGGCCATAACGGAGTGGACGCCGCAGGAGTTGTTGCCGATCATGCCGCCGATCGTGCAGCGATCGTGAGTGGCGGGATCCGGACCAAAAGTCAGTCGATGTTTCTCGGCAGCGTTGCGGAGATGATCCAGGATGACCCCAGGCTGCACTCGAGCAAGCCGCTGGACAGGATCGACGTCGAGGATCGTGGCCATGTACTTTGACATGTCGAGGACTACGGCGACATTGCAGCATTGTCCGGCGAGCGAAGTTCCGCCGCCGCGGCAAAGAATCGGAGCGCCATGCTTGCGGGCGAGGGAGATGGCAGCGATTACGTCTTCGTCGTCGCGAGGAAGGACGACGCCGATGGGGACTTGGCGGTAGTTGGATCCGTCGGTGGCGTAGAGGGCGCGAGTCCCGTCGTCGAAACGGACCTCTCCGCGGACATTGCGGCGGAGATCGGTTGCCAGGCTCGCCGCGTCCACCGGAGCAGATTTGGCGGCGCGGGCGAGTTCTGAAAAATTGTCCGGCATGCGGGTCCGGGGATGATTAGTCCGTGGATTCGCCGCCGGCGACGGCATTGCCGCTGATGTTGGCGACGTGGATGAGGGTTTTGTCCTCTTGCGGCTCGATGTTGATCGTGAACATGTTTTTCTTGTCGTGGGAAATAATTGTGTAGTGCTTCGCGTCGGAAACCGCGATGTTGGCGTGGGGAAGTTTCTTCTTGTAGAACTCGGCAACGCGTTCCGGTGGATCATCGGTCTCAAACTCGGCGGCGACGGTATGCATGGAGCCCATGGTGACGTTGGCGGCATTGCCTTTCAGAGCGCGGGCGCCGGGGTAGACATCGATCCCGAGATTGCGCGCGGCTTCGTCGGAGTTGTCGGTGCTCTCGACGGTGCCGAAGGGAGTTTCGACGCGCACTTTGCCGCGATCCTGTTCGACGCGAGTGTGGCGGGCAATACGCCACCCGATGAAAGTAGCGGTGCCGATGCCCAGAATAAAGAGCCCGACAACTATGGCGACCACTATCAGAATTACTTTGACAGCATTGCTTTGTGCTGGTGTCGCAGGGGTGGAAGCGACTGCGGCGGCGGGCACGGCTGCTCCGCACTTGGGACAAAACTTTGCGCCAGGTTCGACCGTCGCGCCGCACGCGTTGCAGAATGCCATGTCTCACCTCTGGCCCGAGTTGGGCTTGGCGTAAAACGCGGAGTATATCGTAATTTCGCTTGGAAAGGACTGAGACAGCTCCTGGGAAAAGCGCCACTTCTCGAAAAGCGCGAGAAGCGGGGCGCCCATTATTAGGACTTGGCCAAATCAGTTCTCCGTTCTTTGTTCTCAGTTGCAGAAGTCCTTGATAACTAGTTCACGCCGAGCGGGCGAGTGGTGTAGTCCGCCAGGCTGAGGGCGAGAAGAATCAGAAGCCAAAAAAGAGCGGAGATTACTACGACGCTGGTCATCTTCTCGCTGGTGTACTTCAAATGCATAAAGAAAAGCAAAACCAGCACGGCTTTCAGCGTGGCGATGGTCAGCGCCACGATGGTGTTGAACGGGCCCAAGTCAATGAACGCGACTCCGGCGGTTACACCGGTAAGGACAAGCAGTGCGATCCATATTGCATAGTAGAGTTTGGTGGAGACGACATGTTCAGACATAGGTCACTTTTTACGATCGATTAAGTAGAGTAACGGGAAAAGGTAAATCCAGATGATGTCAACAAAGTGCCAGTAGAGGCCGGCGTTTTCTATGGGCGTGTAATAAGCAGAATTGTAACGGCCTTTCCAGGCATAAAAAGTTAGCACCGCGAAGAGTCCGACGCCGATGACCATGTGCAAGGCATGTATGCCGGTCATAGCGAAGTAGAGCGAGAAAAAAATCTGGATACGCTGGGGATCGATCTTTGTATTTGGGTGTGAGGGGGCCTGGGGTTCGAAGTGGAAGGAATAGCCGGGGACGTGGTGCTCTTCAAATTTGCTGGCCCATTCGACGCCTTTGATTCCCAGGAATACCAGGCCGAGAAGGATAGTCGCCACTAGTAGCGTCACCAAGAGCTTGCGTTTGCCAAACTGGGCGGCGCGAACGGACAGCGCGACCGTCAAGCTGCTGCAGATCAATACTGCGGTATTAATTGCTCCCAGCCGAATGTCGAGAGTCTTACTGCCGGCGGCAAACTCGGGGTAGTACCAGTAGCGGTAAATCAGGTAGGCGCAGAACATACCTCCGAAAAACATTACTTCGGTGGCGAGGAATAGCCACATTCCAAGCGAGGAGGCCTGGCGTTGCTGTTCCATGTCAGCAAAGTGGTGCTGTTGCGCCGGATTGTGCGATTCGACGATGGCTGGGCTATCGCTCAACCGGGGACCTCCTTGGGAAGATCGATATTGCCGTAGTCGTAGGCTTCCCAGGTAACCAGCGGTGTTTCCTCGAAATTAAAAGTTGGAGGCGGCGAAGGCGTCATCCATTCCAAACCGGCTGCGCCCCAGGGATTCGGTTCGGCGTGCTTGCCGTAGCGCATCGACCATAAAAAATAAGCCATCGGCAACAGGTATCCCACTGCCAGAATCGTGGAGCCTGCGGTTGAGAGCACATTCAAGACCTGGAATTCCGGAGGATATTGCCAGTAGCGGCGGGGCATCCCCAAGTAACCGAGAATGAACTGCGGAAAAAAGGTCAGGTTGAAGCCGATAAATACGATCAGAGCCGCCAGCCTTCCCAAGCTTTCTGGATACATGCGGCCGGAAATCTTTGGCCACCAGAAGTGCATGCCGCCTAGATATCCCATCACCGCACCACCGACCATGATGTAGTGAAAGTGAGCGATGACAAAATAAGTGTCGGTGACGTGAACATCCACACCAAGCGCAGCGAGGAACAAGCCGGTCAGGCCGCCCATGGTGAACAAGCCGATGAAGCCGAATGCGTACAGCAGAGGCGTGGAGAATGTAATCGAACCTTTGTACAGAGTGGCCGTCCAGTTGAAGACTTTGATGGCGGAGGGAACCGCAACTAGGTAACTGAGGAAAGAAAAAATCAGAGCGGCATAGATGGACATGCCGGCAACAAACATGTGATGTGCCCACACCAGAAATCCAAGGACGGCAATCCCAATACTCGCCATCGCCACAAAGCTGTAGCCGAAGATTCTCTTGCGCGAAAAGCAAGGCACAATTTCGCTGATGATGCCCATCGAGGGCAAAATCATGATGTAAACCGCGGGATGGGAATAGAACCAAAACAGGTGCTGGAACAATAAAGGGTCGCCCCCGCGGGTCGGGTCGAAGATTCCAAGGCGGAAGGCGCGTTCGAAGATCACCAGGGTTAGCGTGATAGCCAGAACCGGAGTGCCCAACAGAAAGATGATGCTAGTGGCATACATCGACCAGATAAATAGTGGGAGGCGCCACCAAGTCATTCCTGGGGCTCGCATTCGATGAATGGTCACGACGAAGTTCAGCCCGGTGAGAATGGAGGAGAATCCAACGACAAAGATGGCAAGTCCGGCTTCAATGACTTTTGTGTTGCTGAAGGCTGTGCTGAACGGGGTGTAGAAGGTCCAGCCGGTGTCCACGCCGCCGGTCAATACGGCGTGCATCATGAGAATGCCGGCGATGACGTAGAGGTACCAGCTCAGCAGATTGATTCTGGGGAAGGCCAGATCCCGGGCCCCGATCATCAGGGGAACAAGAAAGTTTCCCAGAACAGCGGGGATGGAAGGAACCAGAAAGAAGAACACCATGATCTGGCCATGCATGGTGAACAACTTGTTGTAAGTGTCGGCTTGAACCAGATCGCCGGCGGGAGTGAGCAGCTCGAGACGAATCAGCAGGGCGAATAATCCGCCGACAAAGAAGAAGAACGTAATCGAGGCCAGGTAGAGCAGTGCGATGCGCTTGTGGTCGGTGGTAAGCAACCACGACCGTACACCGTATTCCTGGTTCAAATAATTCTCGCGTTCGGCGACGGGATTTACTACGGTAGCCATGTTCATTGCACCTTTGGTGCTTGAGGTTGTGTGCCCGCCGGAAGCAGCGTGGGGCTGCCAGCAGCTCCTGACGGATTCTGATTTAAGGATTTGATATAAGCCACGAGCGCATTCAGTTGCTCTTCGCTCACGATTCCCTGAAAGGGCGGCATGATTGGTTTGAAGCCGGAAACGATCTTTGCCGAGGGATTCAGGATGGATTCGCGAATGTAGTTTTCATCTTCGATCACAGTTTGTCCGTCATCCAGCAACACCGGCTTACCAAACGTTCCCGCTAAATTGGGACCACGCCCCTGGGTATCAGACCTGTGGCAGGTACTGCAGCCCAGTTGCTGGAAGAGAGCCTGTCCTGTGGATGCCAGCGAGCCGGTGGTACCACCGCCGCTGAGCCAGGCTTCATATTGCGATGGTTCCAGGACCACGACTTGTCCGATCATGCCGGAGTGTTGTGTGCCGCAGTATTCGGCGCAGAAAAGATGGTAGGTCCCGGGACGAGTGGGACGGAACCAAGCGGTGGTGTAGCGGCCAGGGACCACGTCCTGCTTGATACGGAAAGCGGGGACATAGAAACTGTGGATGACATCTTGCGAGGTCAGAATCATTTTGACGTCGCGTCCCACGGGCACGTGCAGTTCGTTGATTTCGCGATGGCCTTCTTCGTGCTCGAGTTTCCACATCCATTGTTTAGCTACGACGTAGATTTCGGTGGCTCCGCGAGGAGGAGTGCGCTCTTGGAAAAAGATGACCGCGCCCCACACGAAGATGACCACGAAAACTCCGAATGGTATGACCGACCAGGTAATTTCCAATATCGTCGAGCCTTCAATCTGCTCGGCAGCGTGGCCGGGACGGCGACGATACTTGGCGGCAAAGGCCAAGATCATCACGAAGATGGCCACGCTCATGAATGTGGAAAGCACGACTAGAAAAATGTAGAGGGCATCCACATTCCCCGCGGTAGTGGAGGCGCGTGCCGGCCAAAGTGGAAAATTATCAAACATAATTACGTGGCCCGGGTTACGTGACCCGTTCTGCTGGTCGAACCAGTGGATGAGCCTCGGCGAAACATTACAATCATGAACAAGCCGAGCGTCAAGATGGTGGCCGCGCCCGCCAACCGCAAAATTCGCATGACGACGGCCCCATATTTGCCGGTCGCGGGATCGTAGTGATAGCAGTAAAGCAAAACTTGATCTGCCAGATTTCCGATTTTGTTCTGGGAAGCCTGGATTAATCCCAAGCGCAAATCTTTGGGAGCGTACTCGACACCGTAGTAGTACTGCGCGATGCGGCCTTCCGGTGTGAGCACCATGATTGCGGTGGTGTGCGCGAACTGGCCGGAGTTGGCATCGTACTCGTACTGAAAACCTGCGGTTTTGGTCAGCGCATCGATGGATTGCTGCGGTCCGGTCAGGAAATGCCAACCCTGGGTGGCGCCGGGACGTCCGTATCGCTTCAAAAATTCTGCCTTCTTTGCGGTTGCCATCGCCGGGGTCTCGCGGGGATCGAAGCTGACGGTAAGCACGTCGAACTGGTTGCCGACATCGAACTTGAGCACCCTGAGGGTGCTTTCCAGTCCACTAAGGACTTCACCGCAAAGCATGGGGCACTGGTAGTAGACGAGGTTGAGGATCATCGGCTTTCTGCCGAAGTAATCAGCTAAACGAACTTGATTTCCGTTTTCATCTCGAAAGATGAGTTCGGGCGGTATCTGTTCATTCAAGTGTTGTTCGATGCCAACATTTTTCAATCCTGGCGGGCGGACATTGGCGGGCGGCGACATGATGCCCTTGGTCATACCCTGGCCCAGTGCTGCGGAGCAGAGGGTTAGTATCGCGAGCAGAATCGCGGCGATCATCAGCGGTTGCGAATTTGTTTTACTGCTCACTGCTTTACTTCCTTTCCCTTTTTACTCGGCTTCGGTGATTGGCTGGTGTCCGAACGGGTGGCGGCTTGTCTCGCCGTATTCAATGGAGAGGGAGGGACCGCTCCCGCTTGAGGGCGAGTGGGCAATGCGCGCTGCGCCAGCAACTCCATGGCGCGGTCGATCGGAATGCGCGCAACTCCTGCCTGTTTATCTACCCAGCCGTAGCTGTTTAGAGTTTTTTCTTCCTGAAGACGGAAGTCATTGATCTCCAGGCGCTCGTTGGTTTCCAAACGAGGCTGGGGAAATCTTGCAATGTCTGCGTTGGAGACTTTGCGGGAGTCATTTTCGGTTTGACTTGCCATGGGGTTGAGCGGCGGCTGGTGCTGCTTCTGGTAAGAGTCGAGATAGCCATACATTCCCTTCAAAGCGAAATGGATGAGCACCCCAACCAGCGCCAGGCCGATCAGAAAAGCAAAAATCCCGCGAGGACTCAGGTCTTCGCGTTCGTAGGACACTTCGTCGTGTTCTTGGTGCAGGTTTAATTCGTCACTCATGTGCCGGTTCCAATACTTCTGACGCAGAAACGTCATAGGCTGGCACCAGCGGCATCGCACTCAGGTTGCGGAAAAAATAAGCCAGCCACAAGCCGCCAATGGCGAGGGGGACTATCACGTCCGCCCAGGTCAGGTGAAATGTTTTGGAAAAGTTTGGTTCGATAATCCAGATCAGGTCGAGATAGCGCATGACGATCAGCCAGGTTGCCAGCAACGCGAGCCTGCGCACGTCGCGCTTGAAGGGACGAGAAAGCAGCAATACGAAGGGCACAGCGAAGTGGAACATGGCGAGCGTGAGTCCAATCGATCCCCAGCCTCCTTTTAGACGGCGCACGTACCAGGTGATCTCTTCGGGCAAGTTTCCGGCCCATATGATGAGCCACTGCGAGAACTCAAAGTAGGCCCACACCATGACGAAGGCGAGCATGAGCTTGCCGTGATCGTGGACGTAGTCGGGCTTCAAGAGTTGGGACATGGGCTTGTAGTCGAAGAGAATTCTTTCGACGACGACCGCGAAACACAGCGCCGACAAAACCTGTCCAATCAAAAACAAGAGGCCGTAGATGGTGGAAATCCAGCTGGGGTCGAGGGACATTACCCAGTCGATGGCCGCGAATGAGATGGTGAAAGCATAGAGAATCAATCCCGCGGCGCTGACTGCCTTGAAGCGGCGGGTATTGTCACGCACTGTGGGGCGGTCCTGCTCGGCGGACCATTTGGTCAGGAAAAATGCCAGGGTGCCCCAGATCAGGAAGTAGAACACCGCGCGGATTACGAATCCGTGTATCGAGAGATAGTTTCGTGTGAGTTCGCGTAAATGTTCTTGAACGTGTGGGTCCGCGATCGAGTTCAAAGGGCGCGCCCAGATATACAGTTTCGGCAAGCCGAACAGGATGGGGAGAAATAGCAATGCCATCAGTGGGACTGTGCGCATTGCGGCGCCAAGGATGCGGCGGATTACCATGCCCCATCCGCCCTTGGTTAAATGTCGGAGCATGAGGATCGCCATCGATCCCAGAGTGACTCCCAGCCACGCCATGTATCCGATAAGGTAGCCGCGGAAGAATTCCTCGGGGCGGAGAAGCGCGCCAATCGCGGAAAGAACGGCAAAGATTACGCCAACGATCAACGAGCGGCGCTGGATGGTCTTTACTATTGGCGGAGCCATCAGATCGAGATTGTCGAGGCGCGCCGCGGTCATTTGTGTTCCTCGTTTTGATTCTGCGATCTGGGCTCAATTTCCGGAAGAGTGGCGCCGGAGCCGGGATCACCACGAAACTCTGGTGGCGCGGACGGGATTTGCTGTCCGGCGGGAATATCTGAAGTAGTCGCTCCCTGGCTCAATTGCAAAGCGCGGATGTAGGCAACGATGCACCAGCGGTCGCGCGGCGGAATTTGCGAAGCGTAGTCGGGCATTGCGCCGAATCCGTTAGTCATGACGTCGAAAAAATATCCCAGCGGCGCTTTGCGCAGGCGGTCGGTGTGAAAGGAAGGCGGGGGACGGAATCCGCGCTGGACAATCATGCCGTTGCCATCGCCTGTCTGCGAGTGACAGGGGGCGCAATAAATATTGAAGCGTTCGCGGCCGCGCGTGAGCACATCGAGGCTGATCGGGAAGGGCATGAAGTCGCCTGGGTTCGCGCCGAGTTTTCCGGTGTAGAAATATGCGTCTTCGCGCAATTGACCACGAGCAACTGTTCCATCGACGGGCGGACGGGCGGAGCGCAGGTCGGTGAAGAAAGTGCTCTCGGCCAGTGGTTTGAAACGTGGCTGGTCGTGCATGTCTTGACGGCAACCTGCGAGCAGGATGATGGCCAAGAGCATCGGGAAAAAGTTGCGGAAGTGCGGCGTGATGCTAACTGGGCACCTCCGAAATTGACCGTGGACTTAAACCTTCCAGAAAGCGGCGCGTGTCGACCGGGTTGAATTTGGGGTCAGTGGAAAAGATCATCAGGAAAAATCTGTCCTTCGTAGCGAAGGCGAATCGCGGGACGTTGAATACCGGGTGATAGGGCATGGGAAGGCCGTTGAGAGCCAGCATGCCGAGGACCGCGGCCAGGCCTGCGAAAAGGATGGTCATTTCGAAAGTGACCACGATGAATGCGGGCCATGAGTGTAGAGGCCTGCCGCCTACGTTGATGGGATAGGTGATGACGGAAATCCAATACTGGAGAGCATATCCGGACAAGCAGCCTATCAATCCGCCGATGAGGACGACCAAGGGGACAGCATTGCTGTGGAAGCCAATGGCCTCAGCTAGTTCTTCGATGGGGAAGGGGCTGTAGGCGTCGATTTTTTGGTAGCCGGCTTCGTATGTGCGGCGCGCCGCGGCAACGAGGTCGCTGGGCGAATCGAATTCGGCCATCATGCCGTAAATCGGAGTGCGCTTCATTCCGGTTTCACCTCGGCTTGCGGCAGCAGAGTGCGCATCTCGAAAATGGAAATCATGGGCAGAATGCGTACGAACAGGAACATTGCGGAGAGGAATAATCCAATGGTGCCGATGTAAGTCAGCCAGTCCCAACGTGTGGGGTAGTACATTCCCCACGACGACGTGAGGAAGTCGCGGTGCAGGCTGACGACCACGATGATGAAACGCTCCAGCCACATTCCGACGAGAATCACGCCTGAAACCAGGAATAGGCCTAGCGGACTGGTTCGCAGCTTGCGGATCCAGAGGACCTGGGGAATTCCGATATTGCAGATGAGAAGGAGATAGTACAAAGGCGCGTAAGGACCATGCAGGCGGTTCCAAAGCAGAAACGAGTCGTAACGGTTGCCGCTGTACCAGCCCATGAAGGCTTCTATGCCATAGCCGTAAGCGACGATCAGGCCGGTGGCGAGCATTACCATGGCGGAGTTATTGAGGTGGCGATCGGTGATGAAATCTTCCAGGCCATAAATTTTGCGGATTGGGATGGCCAGCATCAGGACCATGGCGAAGCCTGAATAGATCGCGCCGGCCACGAAGTACGGGGGGAAAATTGTGGTGTGCCAGCCGGGAATGATGCTGATGGCAAAATCGAAGCTCACCACAGTATGAACGGAGAGCACCAGCGGTGTGGCTAGTCCGGCGAGCAGGAGATAGGCGGTTTCGTAGCGGCTCCAGTGGCGAGCGGAGCCACGCCATCCCATGGCCAGCATTCCGTAAATAATTCTGGCGGCGCGATTTTCTGAGCGATCGCGCAGAGTCGCGAGATCGGGAATCAGGCCGATGAACCAGAAAAGCAGCGAGATAGTGAAGTATGTTGAGACCGCGAATACGTCCCACACCAGCGGGCTGCGGAATTGCGGCCAGACATTCATGGTGTTGGGGTAGGGAAAGAGCCAGTACGCCAGCCAGGGGCGGCCCAGGTGAAGTATGGGAAAAAGGCCGGCACACGAGACAGCGAACAGGGTCATGGCTTCGGCAAAACGGTTGATGGAGTTACGCCACGATTGGCGCAGCAAGAGGAGAATGGCGGAAATCAAAGTTCCGGCGTGTCCGATTCCGATCCACCAGACAAAGTTGACGATGGCGAATCCCCAGCCGACGGGGATATTTACGCCCCAAATTCCGACTCCGCGAACGAACAGATAGCCGATGGCGTAGAGCCCGCCCATGAAGACCAGAAACGCGAGGCCGAATCCAACGAACCATCCGTTGGACGTCGGGCGAGTGAGCACGATGGAGCTGATTTTGTCTGTGACCGTGGCGAAGGTGTGCCCGGGCTCGATTACCGGCGCGGATTGTCTTGGCTCGTCCATGGGTTCCGCTAACGTTCCACCTCCGGATTGGGATTGCGTATCTCCGCTAGATATGTGGTGCGAGGCCGAGTGTTCAGGTCCGCAAGGAGGCTGTAATTTCGCGCGTTGGCTTTCAGCTTTGAAACTTTGCTGTTGGGATTGTTGATGTTGCCGAAAATGATCGCGTTGGCGGGGCAGGATTGCTGGCAGGCAGTTTGCAACTCGCCATCGCCGATCTTGCGATCTTCGCGCTCGGCGTCAATTCGATGTTCGTTGATGCGCTGGACGCAGTATGTGCACTTCTCCATCACGCCGCGGCTGCGGACGGTGACATCGGGATTGCGCATCATTTTGTATTGCGCCGTCTCCCAATCCTGGAACAGCAGGAAATTGAATCGCCGCACTTTGTAAGGACAATTGTTGGAGCAGTAGCGCGTGCCGACGCAGCGGTTGTAGACCATGTCGTTCAGGCCTTCGGTACTGTGCACGGTGGCGCCGACAGGACACACCACTTCGCAGGGAGCGTTTTCGCAGTGCATGCAGGGGACGGGTTGGAAGTGGCCGCGGGGATTGGCGCGGTCGCCCTGATAATACGTGTCCACGCGGAGCCAATGCATGTGGCGTCCGCGAACCACCTGCTCTTTGCCAACAACGGCAATATTGTTTTCTGACTGGCAGGCCACGATGCAGTTGTTGCAGCCTATGCAGGCGTTCATGTCGATGGCCATGCCCCAGGCGTAGGGTTCTTTTTTGTAGTCGTATCCGGGATAGAGCGTCAGCGCCGCTGGCGGCTCTTCTTCTCGCGCGAAGTTTGGTTCCTTGTGGTACTCCTCGAGACTCGCAGATCTCACTAGCGGACGACTGCCGCCGTCGGGAGTTTCCATTGACTGATATCCCTGTGTGGAGGCGAGCTTGTAGGTTGCTCCGGTTTTGCGAATGGCGACGCCGGTCACGGACCAAGGCGTCGCGCTGTTGCGCAGCGAGTACATGTCGAAACCTGCGCCGGTTCCGGCGCGGCCAGCGCGGCGGCGTCCGTAGCCCAGGAACACGGTGACGGAATTGTCGGGATGGCCTGCCTGTACCCAGACTGGGGCTGTGAGCTTCTTACCGTTGAGCTCCAGCTCAACGACGTCTTCACTCTTGAGTGACATACGTTCTGCGAAGGCGGGAGCAATCAACACCGGGCTGTCCCAAGTCATCTTGGTCATGGGCTTGGGAAGTTCTTGCAGCCAGCCATTGTTGGCAAAGCGTCCGTCGTAGATAGAAGGATCGCGACGGAAATTGATTTCGAGATTCTTTTGATCGGTATTACGGGGATCGGAGAAATCGGTATGGCGTGGAGCGGAGAAATTCGAGGTTGTCGGCTTCACTTGCTTGGGTTCAAAGGCCGTTCCTTCTATCCACCCGTTGTGCAAGGAGCGTCGCCAGAAGGCGTCGAAGTCAGAGCCGGGATGTTGTTTCTGCCAATACGCCTGCACGATTTCGTGACCGGTTGCCTCTGAACCCGCGACCAGTGCGGTCAGTTCGTAAAAACTTTTTCCTCCGTAGAGAGGCGCGATCAGCGGTTGCACGATGCTCACGGTGCCGTCATAGGCGCGAGTATCGCCCCAAGCTTCGAGGTAATGCGCTTCGTTGATGTGCCAATGGCAGAGCTCTGCTGTTTCGTCCTGGTAGAGGCCGGCATGAACGCGCAGGGGAATCTTGCTGTTCTTCAAGGCATCGGCAAAAGCCAGGTCGGCAGGGGAATCGTAGACGGGATTCACGCCCATGATGATCAACAGGTCTACTTTGCCGGATCGCATGTCGGCGACTAAGTCTTTCAATGATTCGGTTTGGTTGATGGGGTTGGCGTCTACCGGATCGGTGTAGACAACTGTGCGTCCGACGTTCCCCAACGCCTGGTTCATGGCGTGAGCCAAGGCATGGACGACCGGCGGCTGATGGTCTCCCGCGATCACAACGCTAGAACCACGATGAGCTTGCAGGTCGCGCGCGACTCCTGCCAAGTGCTCTGCCATCTTGCCCTGTAATCCACCGCCGCCGGAAGCGACGCTGAGTTGCGAAGCCAAAGCGCGGGCGAGAGTTTCGATCTGGGTCGCAGGAAGCGGCAAGCGATGATCCGCCTTCGCTCCAGTTGAGCTCATCGTGCTTTCAACCGCGTATAACCGATTCATGTTTCCGGCATCAGGATCGCGCCGTTTGGCGAAGTCGCGAGCGTAACGGGTGAAACCCGGGAAGCCTGCGTATAAGAAGTCAGCGTCGAGCGAGAGGATTACGTCCGCGTTTTCGAGCTTGTATTGCGTCTCTACCGGTTGTCCGAACGCGAGCTTTGCGCCTTCAAGGACGTTGTCGCGGTTTATCGGTTCATAAACGTGCCACTTGGCTTGCGGATAGATCTTGAGCAGCGAGCGCAATTGGTCGGCCAGCGTGGGAGAAGAAACTGTCTGCGTCAGGATGCGAATGCCTGCGCCCTGGACAGCTTTTTGCGCGATGAGGGGACCGTGGATCGCATTCAGGAAGTCGCCCCAGGTACGCACATCACCGAGATAAGTGATGGTCTGAGAGCGGTCGGGATCGTACATACCGAGGATGGAAGCTTGCGCGAAAATATCCGTTCCGCCCAAACTTGCGGGATGCTGCTCGTTGCCTTCAATTTTGGTGGGACGATAGAGCTGGCTTTCGACCAGAATCGGACTGGCGTATCCGCTCAGCGTGAACGCGCTGGCATAAAACATTGGGCGGCCGGGAATCACTTCTTCAGGCTGGCGCACGTAGGGGACAATCGGTTCCAGCGGCTGCTTGGTGCAGGCCGTCATGCCGGCCATGGCCAGCGATGCGCCCATCAGCTTCAGGAAACCGCGCCGGGAGACGGAATCCAGCCATTCGGAGGCGCCCTTGGGAAATTCGCGGTGCAACATTTCCTGAAATTCCGGGCTTCCCGCCAACTCTTCCAGGCTGCGCCAGTACTCGAGGCCCTGAGTTTCGGCCAGATGGGCGCGAGCGGTCTCCAGGTCAAGTTTGTTTTTCTTGCTGGGACAAACATCGATCGACGGCGAATTGTGGTTTGACGATGTCATCTTCATCTAATCAGTTCATCGGTGACACGTTGAACAACTGGTAATATCGGCCACGGTGCGCAACTTGTATTTAGTCACCAGGTCGCGGCCCAGCGAGATCTGATCGGTGTAAGTCTTGCCATCGACCATGATCGGTTTTGCGCTGGAGGGCTCTTCGTAGCGCATGTTGAATACCTGATCGCGCGGCCGCAGATTTTTCTCCGGCGCGCGATGGCAATTCAGGCACCACTCCATCTGCAAAGAAGCGTAGTTATACATCAGCGGCATACGGTCGACGGGGCCGTGGCAGGTATTGCAGCCCACGCCCTTATTGATATGAATGCTGTGATTGAAATAAACGAAATCGGGAAGGTCGTTGACCCGGTTCCAGATGAGCGATTTGCCGCTGCTGAAACTTTCACGGACAGGTTCGAGCATGGGAGCGCCTGTCCAAATCTGCGCATGACAATTCATGCAGGTTCGGGTGGGAGGAATGCCGGCAAAGCTCGAAACTTCCACCGAAGTATGGCAATAGCGGCAATCGATGCCGAGTCCGCCAACGTGGTGCTGATGACTGAAGGGAGCGGGCTGAGGCCGGGCCACTCCGGCGTAGGTCACATAAGGGGATCGCTGGACCTCCGCCGCCGCCCAGAACAGCATGGCGATGACGAAGATGGCGCCAAAGATGGTGGCGCGAGAGATGGTGTTCGTGCTGCGATGAAAAATCTGCATCGAAAAAATCGTCCAGTACAGCGGGAAACAGTTTCACTTTCCCGTTGATGCAGGGGGTACCGAGTTAGACCACCATGGATTGCAGAAGTGAATATGAAAACTGGTGATTATAACAGGGTCGATAGTGGGGGACGTGCTACTTGCGCAGGGAGAGGTAGTGTCTCAATTCAATAACCGCATAGTTTCTGCTTTGCCCACCAACCGGGAACTACTCCATTCGCGGGCACAACGGCGTTTGTCGGTACTAATCGATCCCCAGCAGATCGCTACCTTGGCGGTGGCGCACCTCAATTCGCTCGTGGTTGCTATAAATTTCTGGAGATTTCCTGAGATCTGTCGAATTGGCTGCCTCCCATCCGTCATACATTCAAGCGCACCAAGGCGCTTACAATTGTTCTCAAAGGAGAAAAGGTGATGCAATTCGCCCTGCTCGTCTTCGAATCACCAGAAGCTTTTGCGGCACGGAATAACGACGAAACCGATCCCTACCTCGGTGCCTGGCGGGCGTACCACCAGGCGCTCGTCGAAGCCGGCATCTACGTTGGTGGCAATCCACTTCAAGCGCCGGAGACTGGGACCACGGTGCGACTTAAGGAAGGAAAGCGACGCGTACAGGATGGCCCCTTCGCGGATGCCAAGGAGCAACTGGGGGGATTCGCAATCCTGGAACTCCCCTCGCTTGACGCGGCGCTCGACTGGGCAGCGCGCTGCCCGGCCGCCTCGGCCGGGGCTGTGGAGGTCCGTCCCCTTGCACCTGAATACAAGCGCCGGGTCACGGGATGAGTGGAAGCGGCCAGGAGAGCACTCACCGGACAATCGAGCGGGTGGCTCGCGAGTCATACGGTCGTCTGGTGGCATACCTTTCCTCGCACACGCGCGACGTGGCCAGCGCGGAGGACGCCCTCAGTAATGCGTTGGTAGCAGCACTCACGACTTGGCCGCAAGACGGCGTGCCGCAAAATCCGGAAGCGTGGCTGCTGACGAGCGCGCGTCACTCCTTTATCGATCTTGTTCGTCATCGACGAGTAGCTGAAGCGAGTGAGCCCACTCTCCTGCTCCTCAGGGAGGAGCCCAGGGCGATGACCTTGTCGCCGGAGTTTCCAGATGAAAGGTTGAAACTGCTCTTCGTGTGCGCGCACCCGGCCATTGATCCGGCCATGCACACGCCACTCATGCTCCAGACCGTTCTGGGCCTTGATGCAGCGCGGATCGCCCATGCCTTCCTGGTCTCACCCACGACGATGGGGCAGCGCCTGGTGCGTGCCAAGATGAAGATCCGCGACGGCGGTATTCAGTTCGAGGTCCCGCAAGAGCGTGAACTGCCGCTGCGGCTCGACGCGGTGCTTGAAGCTATTTATGCGGCCTTTGGGATCGGCTGGGATGAAGCGGGCGTTGATAATCGAAGAGGCGGAACGCCATCTCGCCGAAGCATCGAGCCGCGGTTGCACCGGCCGGTTTCAACTCGAGGCCGCGATTCAGTCGGTACACGCTGAGCGAGCGCGCAGCGGCCGGACCGAGTGGGTTGCGATCATGCTGTTCTACGAACAGCTGATCCGAATATCCCCGACGCTCGGCACACGAACCGGATACGCCGCGGCGGTTGGTGAGGCGAACGGACCTGAAGCAGGGCGGGCGGCACTCGATGGGATCGACCTGGACGCTGTCTCCGGTTATCAGCCCTATTGGGCGGTCCGCGCTCACCTGTTGCAACGGCTCGGGAAGACATCTGAGGCCGTGGATGCTTTCGACCGGGCGATTGGTCTGGCCGAGGACCCGGCAGTGAGACAGTTCCTGCTCCAAAGGCGGGGCTGACTTTTTCCTACTTGGTCTGTCGAAATGGACTCTCTTCACCCGTCAACCCTATAGAGGCGGCTTAGCGGTTAAGCTTCGCCACCCGAGAGGTTAACGATGACAATCGCAGACAGAGCAGTTCTGGTGACCGGGGCCAATCGCGGTATAGGACAGGCGCTGGTCGAGGAAGCCTTGAGGAGAGGCGCGAAGCGGGTGTATGCCGGTACGCGCCAGCCCTTGGCTCACGTGGATGGGCGCGTCACGCTCCTGATCCTGGACGTGACCAACGCTGAGCAGATTCAGGAAGCCGTCGAGAGAGTCGAATCTCTCGATATCCTCATCAATAACGCCGGCTTGGCGCTGTACGACGACTTGAGCGATCGTGCCGCGATCGAACAGAGCCTCGCCGTCAATCTCTTTGGCCCGTATGGCGTGACTCAGGCTTTCCTGCCGTTGCTGACTCGTTCTCGGGGAACCATCGTCAACGTTCTATCGGTGGTGGCCTTTGCCCCTTTGCCGATCGTTCCGGCCTACTCGATCTCGAAGGCGGCCGCGCTCTCCCTGTCGCAATCGCTGCGTGCTCTTTTGGCCGGACAAGGCATGAGGGTCCATGCCGTCCTAGCCGGCCCCGTGGACACGGATATGTCCAGAGGCTTCGACGTACCAAAGGCCTCTCCGGAGTCCGTTGCGCGAGCCATCTTCGACGGAGTGGAGAAAGGGGAGGAGGACATCTTCCCAGATCCCATGTCCGAGTCCATGGCGGAGAGCTGGCGCAGCGGTGCGGCCAAGGCGCTCGAGCGCCAGTTTGCGGCGCTCGCAGAAGCAGAGCCTGTTAAGTCAGCTTAGCTGTCAAGCTTGCCACCAAGGAGATGAACGATGTGTCCATTCTGTTTGGCCACCATGGGACTAATCGTTGCCGGTGCGGCTTCTACCGGAGGGCTGGCGGCGTTGGTTGTGAAAGTGTCTCGCAAAAAGAACGGAGCAGGAGAAATCGCCTCGAACTCAAATAATAACTCGAACTCAAATAATAAAAGGAGAAATCAAGATGGCAACGAACATGACAGAGAACCCGAAAATAGTGTCGCGAGATGAATGGCTTGTGGCTCGCAAGGAGTTGCTGGCGAAGGAGAAGAATCTGACGCGGCAGCGCGATGCGGTGAGCGCGGAGCGGCGACAAGTGCCTTGGGTGAAGGTCGACAAAGAATATGTCTTCGATGCGCCGGGCGGCAAGAGAACGCTGGCCGATCTATTCGAGGGCAGAAGCCAGTTGATCGTGTATCACTTTATGTTTGGTCCGGACTGGAAGGAAGGCTGCCCGAGTTGTTCGTTCAATATGGATCACACGGACGGCGCGCTGGTGCACCTGGCACAGCGCGATGTGACGTTTGCGGCTATTTCGCGGGCGACGTTGCCACAGATCGAAGCGTTCAAGAAGCGAATGGGATGGCGCTTTGCCTGGGTGTCGTCGAACGGGAATGACTTCAACAGGGATTATCATGTGTCGTTCACGAAGGAAGAAAAGGCGAGCGGCAAGATGTATTTCAACTACGAAGTGCAGGCGTTCCCGAGCGAAGAGGGGCCCGGGATCAGCGTATTCTACAAAGATAAGGCGGGAAATATCTTCCACACGTATTCGGCTTACGTACGCGGCACGGAGATGACGATGAACACGTATAACTATCTCGATTATGTGCCGAAGGGCCGGGACGAAGATGGGTTGCCGTTCACGATGGCTTGGATTCGGCACCATGATCGCTACGCAGATGGCTACTTAGCCGACGCCGATAAGCCGTACTGGCCTGCCGACGCTGTGCCCGCACGCTGAATGTTCGAGCGCACCTCAAGCCGGCTCATGGCCTGCCATCCACAACATGACTTCGGGCCAGAGCCGGCAAGAGTCGCCGATTAGTAACGAGAAGTCTTAGTGCTGAAGTCGGCTTATGGGAAGTGATCTCCCACTTGGCATCAATTCTGGTTGGATTACGGGCCAGTCGGAAGTAATAACTTTTGCGCGCAGCCCGCTAGAGCACCAATTGTGGCGTCAGGACCGGTGCGTGGACGGATGCCGGTTCCTGCCCGGAGTGAGCGGGACGTTTGAATTGTTTGCTCAGGGCAAGCCCCTGCTGTTGATAGGACGAGCCGATGGAGAGCCCGTACACTTTGTCGGGTGACTGCGACATCTTGTGATAAATGAGTTTACCCACCAATTGCCCGTGTTCGAGAAGGATAGGGATTTCATGGGCTCGAACTTCTAACACGGCCTTGGTGCCGGGGATTTCGCCGTCGGCGCCGTATCCGAATCCGGGATCGAAGAAACCGGCGTAGTGGATGCGAAATTCGCCGAGGGATGGGTCAAAGGGCACCATCTCGGCCGCATGGGTTGGCGGGACTCGTATCCTTTCGCTCGATGCCAGGATGTAGAAATCGCCGGCCTGCAAGGTGATCTCCTTGGAAGCGGAAGCGACGGTGACTTCCCAGAAGTCAGCTATTTCGTAGTGATCGATTTTGTCGAGATCCACGGCATGCCTGGTTCGTTTGGCTCGGTAAGCGATCACTTCCGCGCCATTGCCTTGCAAGTCCACCGAGACACTAAGGCCTCGCTCGATCTTGGGATCGATGGGACTTTCCTCGTGATCAAAAGCCAGTTGTTCCTTCTCGGCCAACTTGGCCAGGCGGCCGTCCGTGGAAGGAGGCTTGCCACGGATGAATCGCAATTGGTTCAGCTTCATTCCGGTTCGCACTTTGATGGGGAAGGTGCGTGGCACAATCTCAAGATACAGTGAGCCGGAGTAGCCGCGCGGCACCCGCTCGAATTCGATACCGGGTTCAGTAATCAGCCGGGTAAAAATATCTAAACGTCCGGTGGTGCTCTTGGGATTTGCGATACCGGCTACATCGCTGGGTAAGCGCAGAGTTTCCAGGAGTTCGACAATGAACACTGAGCCTTGCTCAAGGACGGCGGAGTTTTCCAGATTGATCTCCCGGATGAGCAAGTCTTTGATCTTATTTTTAATGGGTGACCGGCCGGGGAGAAAGCTGGCTCCTACCTGGTAGGCCACTCGACCCAAGCGGAGATCGATGCTGGCGGGTTGGATTTGATTGTCATCAATCGGAAGGGGAGCGGAGATGCGGCCTGAGTCTCGGTACGAACTGATTTCCTGGAAGGGCAGAATTCCGGTGGTAAGGGGGCGGGGATTCGATTGCGGGAAGAGATTCCCAATGGCTGATTTATTGCTCATTTGTCATGAATTCCGGTGCCGACGCAACTTCGGCGAGCTTTCTCGCGCTTTCGAGAAGCCCTTGCTTATTGTACTCGGGGAGGCAGTCCACACCGCTTTCCCCGCAATCTTTCTCAGCAGCTCAAGGAGATATTTCCGTTCCGATGTGGCCATGGTGATGCTCGGCGCTCGGTCGATTCGCGCCCGTGGCTGGGTTGATACATTCGTAGTTCATCTGGACGGGTTCCCCGGTGCGAAAGACATATCCGGCTCGTCGAAGATGTGATTCCAGTGCCATGACAGCTCGCTCAATCCCGCTCGGAATTTCCACATAGACAGGAACAACGAGGACGCTAGGCATTGTTGGCTAATCCTCCGTTGGGCGCAGTGTAGCAGAGGACGGCTTGTGGATTCGTTAGCAAAACTTGTCCGTAGCTCGCAATTCTTGCTATTGCGGAAGGCTTGAGTGACCCCTACCGCAGATTCATCACCAGCAGCTTGGGCTCGGTCATTTCTTCGATCGCATAACGCAAGCCCTCGCGGCCTAAGCCGGAGTCTTTGACGCCACCGTAGGGCATGTGATCGATGCGGAAGGCGGGGACGTCGCCGGCGATGACGCCTCCGACTTCAAGTTCCTCGTAGGCGTTGAAGAGCAGCTTGACGTCGCGGGTGAAGATTCCGGCTTGCAAGCCGTAGGGAGAGTTGTTGATCTGGCGCACGGCGGCGTGGAAATCGTCGTAGGACTCGACCGTCACTACGGGGGCAAAAATTTCCTGGCAGTTTACCTTCATGTCCGGACGCGTGCCCGTGAGAACGGTCGGTTCGAGCAGGGGACCGTTGCGCTTCCCGCCAACCAGCAGCCGCGCTCCGGCGCGTACGGCTTCTTCTATCCATTGGCTGGCGCGGATGGCATCACTTTCGCGGATCAGCGGGCCGAGATCGGTGGATTCCTCCAAGGGATCTCCGATCTTGAGCTTTTTCACTCCCGCCAAAAACAGCTCGAGAAACTGGCCATAGACGGATCGTTCTACCAGAATGCGCTGGACGGAAATGCAGGTTTGTCCGGCATAACCGAAGCCTCCGGCGACGCAGCGGTCGGCGGCGTAGGCGAGGTCGGCGTCGCTGTGGACGATTACGCCAGCGTTTCCGCCCAGCTCGAGGATCACTTTCTTCTTGCCGGCATTTTTCTTGATTTGCCATCCCACGGGGGCGCTGCCGGTGAAGCTGATGAGCTTGATGCGCTCGTCGGTGACCAGCAGGGCGGCGTCTTCATTGGAGAGTGGGAGGACGTTGAGGGCGCCGTCGGGCCATCCGGC
>WNGG01000610.1_pt1 | contig 64046 bp, 54 predicted proteins | sample 5400661 | NCBI WGS metagenome assembly WNGG01 (sample SAMN13153372, study PRJNA577476) | soil metagenome | isolation source: 100 cm soil or saprolite under Garry oak tree replicate 1 | place: USA:California | collected 2016-06-15
TATAGCCTGCCTGGATGATGCAGGAAGTGATCTCCGGTTCAATCTCGAAACGTTGCCCTTCCATGGGGAGTGCTCGAGCGAGTACGCCTGGCATTATTTTGTAGCACGTCTCCATATCATGGATATGGCAGCCAAACAAAATATTGGTGACCAATGTCAGGAAGCGATTGCCCCAGCGGGTCGTAAACTTCTGTGGCGAGAGATCGCGTCGTCCATACACTGCCACCAGGGCTTCTTTGTCCCCGGTGGCCTCCTCCCACTTCCGTACCAGTGCTGGCAAGTCTTGTGGGTTATATTCCATATCAGCATCCTGCACCGTAACCAGGTCCCCGCTCACCAGTCCAAAACCGGTGCGTAATCCCGCACCTTTCCCCTGGTTATGGTCATGACGGACGTAGCGATAGGTATTGAAAGGTGCCCTCTGGCGCAGCTCTTGCAAAATCTCCCAGGTCCGATCCGTAGAGGCATCATCCACAACGATTACCTCCAGGTCGAGTGGCACTTGTGAGAGGGACTCAAGCACCTGAGCCACTGTCTCTTCTTCGTTATAGACTGGAACAACCACTGAAATACGCATGCAATACTACCTCTTCTCTGGGAGCCTTAAATACCGAAAGAGAAACGGAAGTTTCCAGGAACCTTATCATAAGGAAATGTAGTGGCACCCCTTGTGGGTGCCATGGCCCACATCAGGAAATGTAGTGGCACCCCTTGCACCGTCTCCGGAGCAGAGGTAATAGCAATGTAGAGTGCCAATTCATTGGCACGTCCTGGGATTCTTGCCATGGCCCACATCTCGCCCTGATATGAGGTTCCCTCCACTGCAAATTCAATCCGCTACGTAAACCAACGAATGGGATGAAACAATAGCAACAAAAGGTTACTTCCACTCCCAAACCTGAATAGTACCATCCGTGAGCGCCACTGTGAGTCCTGCTGGTGCGAAGTGAAGTGCGCTAATCTGCCAGGGATGGTACAGTTTTTGTACAATTCGGGCCTCGCTCACTGACCAGAGATCAATCACCCCTTCGTTAATTTCACTATCTTCGCGTGCGACTGCTATCCACTGTCCATCAGGAGAGAGTGCGAGCTTTGCACTTCCACCCATTGTGCCACTGGACAGTTCGCTATACGTCCCGGTGATAGTATCATAGAGCCGCACCATCTTCTTTGCATAAACAAACGCCAGGTTCCTGACATCTGGGGTAACAGCATAAGGCGGATCACAGTCAGAGCAGAGACTCGCCAGTACAGAAGCCGTAATTTGTGGGCGTGGCTTCCCACCGAAACGTGTTCGAGAAGTAAGGTCCCAACGCCGTACCACGACTACCTCACCTTGTTCACCAGGCACATGAGCACAGGAGAGCGAGAGAAGTGTAGAGGTATCTTGTGCGAGCGCGCGTAAGCGGATCGCCCAGAATTGGCGTTTCTCGACGGCATCTTCCTTGCACACAATTGGCTCACTAAGGACATCTCCAGGTGTTCCTATTGTATGTCCTACGACATCGGTGCCACGGACTCCCCAGGCACGGGGTGCCCGATTATCTTCTAGGAGCAGAGGTAAGGCCATTCTGACTTCACGCTTCCCACCTGGGGTCTCCAGCAGCACTATATCAAGTGAATAATGTGCGGAGACAGCACGTTCTACGAGAGGATAACTCCAAAGGAGAGAGCCATCGGTGGTATCCCATACATGCACTCCCAATCTTCCCCAGCCTGCCAGCAAGCCACCAGCAGAGGAAAAACGCAGCTCCCGCAGCGATTCGATAGTGAAAGTAGGATCAGCGGCAAAGCTTGTTGTTGCTTCCTTACCTTCACTCCCCACCCGCCAGATAAGTCCCTTGCCATCAAGTGAGCCAGCAGCAATACAGGTTCCCCTGGAGGTTTGAATGCTGCTGAGAGCAGAGATGACTCCAGGTTCGGTATGGAGCACTAACCCGGCATGCAATGGACCTTTAGTGCTGAAAATACTGAGGCCAGAAAATTCAATGTCATCGGAAAGGTCAAATTTAGGTGGCTTGGGACGTGGCCGCACCAGTCCACTTTTACGCAGGTCGATCACGCCACCAAGGATCGTATCGTAGTTCAGGCGCTTCTGAGGGTCACTCAGCACATCATAGGCGCGGTTGATGCGCTTCATTTGCGTAGCACCCTCTGGTCCAGCCAGGTCGGGATGGTAGCGCCGCGCAAGCTGGCGGTAGGCTCGTTTGATCGTGTCGCTATCGGCGTTCCCATAAACGCCGAGAACACTGTAGTAGTTCTCAGGAGCGTCCATAGTTATATAGTATCACGTTCCAGATTTCTACAAAGACACAATCCTCGTCTTCTCACGCCCATTACCCTGTGTCAGCCGTCGCAGCCCCCACATATACCACGTCGCGAACGTCCGATAAGGACGCCACACTTCTCCACGCTCCAACAACTCCTTGCGCGTTGGGCGAACCTCCAACCCATAGGCCGTCCGTACCCCTTCCACAAACCCCAGGTCATCAACAGGGAGTACATCAGGTCTCCCAAGGCAGAAAATCAGCGCCATCTCTGCCGTCCACCGGCCGATCCCCTTCACCACAACCAACCTGTTGATGATCTCCTCATCCTCAAATTCACTGAGCCGCTCCAGGTCAAGTCGTCCACTGGCAACGTGTTCGGTCAAGTCGCGTATATACCGGGCCTTTTGAGGGGAGAGACCAATAGTTCGGAGCTGCTCGTGTTCGAGTTGGAGGAGTGCCTCTGGCGTGATGCGACCGTCTGTAAGAGCAGTGCGGAGTCGCGCCAGAATCGCATCTGCCGCCTTCACTGAGATTTGCTGCGAGATGATTGCATCAACAAGCGCCTCGAAGAGATTTGGATTGGGTACTAACGTACATGGCCCGGTCCGTTCAATGACCTCGGCCATGATAGGATCAACACTACTGAGATAGGTAATGGCAGTCTCGATAACGTCTGTCCAGGGAATCAGCGTGGTCATAATGGATTTTTCTAGCTACCTTCACTGAGGATGTCTAATTTCTGTTCACTTTGCTTATCAGAAGCATTGCAGTACAGTAAAAAAATTATACCAGATTTTGTCCGGACTATGACAGCATTTCGTCTGGAATCCGCCAGGATTCTCACCTGATTTCAAATACCAGAGCAAGCTTCCAGGCAACCACGAGTTGCCTGGAAGCTTGCTCTGGTATTTGAAAGATCATGCCCCACGCCCAACGTCGCTCCGCACAAACTGCACCACTCCAAGCACCAGCAACACAGCCGCAACCCCTAACATCGCCACAAACGGCCCCCAATCCAGACCACTTGTAATCGGACTCCCGTACTCATGAAAGATCGAGAGCGACATCACCCAATCAGGCAGATTTAGCAGCGAACGCAAAAGCTCAACAAAGAACGCCAGGGCAATATAGAGGGTGGCGATGCCGAGCACCACTCCCACACTCAGCCTTCCTGCAAGCAGGTAGACCAGCGAAATCACAATCAATTCTAACGGCAAAATGCCAAAGGTTGCAGCCGCTACATTGCCAACATCTACTGAAGTATCTGTTAACCATGCAGCTACGAGAATACCCAGCCAGCTCAGCAACGGAGCAATCACAGCAGCGATAAACACCGCCCCAAAACGCTCCAGCAGCACCCGGTAGCGCGGCTTCGGCGTGCTCAATACCAGCTCCATCCGCCCGCTATCCAGGTCACTTGCCCATGTCAACGCCTCCACCAATATGAAAATGACGATCAGGACCGGGAGGAAAGAGAAGAGTATGCCTGCGAGAAACCCTGCATTTGTACCGATATCCTGCCCACCAAGCACCTTCGCATACTCAGGATTGGCCGCCAGTAACTTGTGAATCGGCTCCTCCAGACTCTTCGTAAGTGCCACCATCCACATAGCAAAACCGACGATCCCCACCATCCACCAGAAGATCGAAACCACCTGCGCACGCAAGGCACGCAGCACAATCGCACGCCCAAAGACATCATGTTGCGCCTGGTTAAGCGCATGCATACCACCATCAGTATGTACTTGCGGCCTCCCGCTCAACCACGCAGGCAGGGCTCTTCCACCAATATCACGCCTCTGAAAGAGCAACATGCTGAGAATCGCTAGTCCAATACTCGCCCCCAGTAGCACTGCTACAGCCCCAAAATCGGCAGGAAAGGTGGGAATAAGCGGCTTGTTGTCACTGTAGTAGGAGAGCGGCGAGATGTTGCGCAGCCAGTCGGCATTGTCTACCACACGACTCGTTCCATCAAGCAAAAACGACAGCACAAGCAGGCCACCCGCCCATCCTGCAGCTGCCGTCCGATTCGCAAAGAACTGCGAGAGGAACAATACCAGCATCGCAAAGAAAAAGCCAAACAGACTGACGTTCAGCCCTGCGAGCAGTGCGCGCCCCACATCCACGTTATCCTTGGCGGCAGCCTCACCAAGCATACCCTCCACTCCGATCAGCAGACCAACCAGCGCAATCCCGATCGCCAGCGCCAGAATCTTCTCGATCAGTAGCCGTGTCCTTGATTCAGATGTAGAGAGCAAGACATCCATCGAGCCTCGCTCCTCCTCCGCCCGTACCAGCCGCGCACCCGCAATCACCGTCCAGATCGCGAACAAAACCGGTACTAGCACACCCATTATACGCCAGGTTGCATATCCTTCAGGAGTCGTGATAGCAACAGGATCACCGAAGAAGCGAAACTGGTTTGCGATCTGAACAAAACTGGCAAAACCTGAAATCGAGTTCACCGAAACAAACACACCGAATAGCAGCAGGCCCAATCCAATCCCCCAGCTCAAAATCGGCACGCGATAATCCCGCAGCGTCTTGCTCCAAATTGCGCGAAACATGGTCGTCCTCCTCTTCATCCGGCAACAGGTGTAGGAGCCTCTCCTGCCTCATAGAAGCGCAAGAAAATCTCCTCAAGGCTCGGCTCATGGACAACGATGTTGGTCGCGTCATGCTCTGCCGCTGCCTTAATCACCTCGCGCAGTTCGCCCTGGACGGCTAGTTGCAAATGCTTCCCACTATTCATCAGGGTTGCGCGGAGTACCCCAGGCAAGGAATTGAACCACTCCGTCGAAGGAGGTGTCGCAAAACTGATCTCCACATCATACTGTCTGATATGCTTCAGATCAGCAACCTCATCCACCTGAATCAACCGCCCTTCGCGGATAATGCCTACCTGGTGACAGGTATGTTCAACTTCCGGCAGGTTATGCGATGACAGGAAGACCGTCCGACCCTCTGCATGCACATCGCTAACTATCTTGTAAAACTCCTGCTGGTTAAGTGGATCAAGGCCACTGGTCGGTTCGTCCAGGATCAGCAGACGGGGTCTGTGCATAAGAGCCTGCACCAGGCCAATCTTCTGCTTATTGCCGCGTGAATACTCACGAAAACGTCTGCTTGGATCAAAGTCCAGGCGCTCGATCAGCTGGCGCACATACCCCTGATCTACACCACCGCGCAGGTTGCCCAGATATTCGATAATCTGCGCCCCTCGCAGCGCTGGGTCGAACGCATACTCACCGGGGAGATAGCCCACGAGGCGTTTCACCTCCGTTGATTGTGACCAACAATCCAGTCCAGCAATAGTGGCACGGCCTGCCGTTGGTCGCAACAATCCCATGAGTACCCGCATCGTCGTCGTCTTCCCTGCACCATTGGGCCCCAGGAAGCCGAACACCTCCCCTTCGGCAATTTCAAAAGTGACATCAATAATTCCGCGGCTTGAACCATAGCTTTTGGTCAAATTATTGACCTGAATGAGAGCGGTCATATTTCCTCCTTATCCTTTTTATAAGTCCAACTCTCTTTGACTCTCCTCCCGTACAGACTTTAAGGCCTGACCGAAGATTGTATATGTCTCTTGTTGCTCATCTCCTGTAGGAGCGCGTACTTCAAAGGTACGACGGACTGTCTCTGCAACCAGCTCTGCCCTCTCCTCATCAGAGATGGAGTACTCATCCGGTAGGAATTGGTCGATCAGCAGATAGCCCGTCGTAATTGCAGAAAGCATATACAATTGGGCATCCAGGCTGATATCGGTGCGTATCAGCCCTCTGCTACGCATGTATTCAAGAAACATTCTGGTTGCTTCTGCTCTCTGCCTGTCATTTGCCCGCCCAATCTCACTATGCGCCAGTTCTCCCAGCATTTCTGTATCCTGCAACAGGGCGGCTTTGAGTAGAGGGTTTCTTAATGCCGCAAGAACGGCATGTTTTATCATCCCGTGCAGCGTCGGCCCCTCTGGATCACTTGCCAGCTGTTGCTCAAACCCTTCACCCGCTCTCAACCTCTCGCGTATCATCAGCGCTGCAAAGAGCTCCCCTCTTGTCTTCCAATGCAGATAGATCGTACCCTTGGCTACACCTGCCTGCCTTGCTATATCATCAATAGTCGTCTTGCGATATCCCCAACGTTGCAGCAATTCAGCAGCTGCATCCAGGATACGCTCCGCCCGCCCCTGTCGCCTGCTCCTTTCCTCCTGCGGAGCACTCTCTCCCTTCTGCCGACTGGACACTCATCTTCCTCCTTTATGATGACTAAATGACTAATTTGTCATATTTTGGTCATAATGATTATCTGGTCATAATTGTAATGTGAAGATGAGAAAAAGTCAAGTATTGCTTACAGATAAGTTAACATAGAAGCAGACCTGCCATCGCAGGAGTTGAACGTACCGACTCCTACGTAGGGAGATCATACACAAAGGAACGAATAAGAAAAACCTGATACCCCAGGGGTATCAGGTTTTTCTTTTCCCTTTCTCCTACAATATCATACAATGCATATGGCAGTTTAGAGAAAGCTCACAGAAAATAAAGCAGTCATTGGGAGGAAACTATGTCTGACACTACACAGCCCACCAATCCCCAAGACCAACCCAGGCATACCAACCGGCTCATCAACGAGACGAGTCCATACCTACTTCAGCACGCACACAACCCTGTAGACTGGTATCCATGGGGCGAAGAGGCCCTCGAAAAGGCCAGGCGAGAAGATAAACCTATTTTGCTCAGCGTCGGTTATTCCGCCTGCCACTGGTGCCATGTGATGGAGCGCGAATCCTTCGAGAACGAGGAAATTGCGGATCTGATGAATCAGCATTTTGTCTGCATTAAAGTCGACCGCGAAGAGCGGCCAGACATCGATAACATCTACATGCAGGCGGTGCAGGCGCTCACGCAACAGGGAGGCTGGCCGATGACCGTCTTCCTCACCCCCGATGGCCGTCCCTTCTATGGAGGTACCTACTTCCCTCCACGTGATCGTCAATATGGGCGGCAGGTCATACCAGGCTTTCCTCGCATATTGCTGAGCATGGCCGAAGCCTATAAGAATCGTCGTGAGGAAGTCGAGGAACAGGCAACACAGCTTGCCGATTACTTGAAACAGAGGAGTAGCACTCCCTTCCGCAGTAGGGCCGGGAGCGCTACTCCTACGGGAACATTACCAATGGAGATGCTGAGTACTGCCAGTCGCGAGTTAGCCTCGGAGTTCGACCCGGTGAATGGCGGCTTTGGCAATGCGCCTAAGTTTCCCAACACGATGTCCCTGGAGTTCCTGCTGCGCGTTCATCAGCACCGGCTAAAAGGCGAGGTTGGGACGAAAGCATCCCGTCCTGAGCTGGAGATCGTCGAGACATCCTTGCAGCACATGGCGAACGGTGGCATCTACGATCAGCTTGGTGGCGGCTTTCATCGCTACTCGGTAGATGCTGAATGGCTTGTGCCGCACTTCGAGAAGATGCTCTACGATAATGCCTTGCTCAGCCGCATCTACCTGCATACTTACCTGGTGACGGGCAATCCCCTCTACCGTCGCATCACCGAGGAGACACTTGATTACGTTGTGCGCGAAATGACCTCGCCGGAGAGAGGTTTCTACTCCACCCAGGATGCCGACAGTGAGGGTGAAGAAGGCAAGTTCTTTGTCTGGACCCCGGCCGAAATTGAGGCTGCCTTGCTACCAGAGGATGCCAGGCTCTTTATGTTGTACTACGGAGTGAGTGAGGAAGGCAATTTTGAGGGCAAGAACATCCTGCATGTGGAACAAGATGCAGAAACAGTCGCAGATAATGCACATGTGAGTCTAGAGGTGCTGCAGGAGAGCCTCAAACGTAGTCGCGCACGACTCTTTCAAGTGCGCGAGCAACGTGTGAAGCCCGGACGTGACGAAAAGATACTGACTTCCTGGAACGGGCTGATGTTACGTAGCTTTGCCGAGGCCGCCCGTCACCTGGACCGTTCCGACTACCTTGCAGTCGCTATCAAGAACGCCGGGTTCTTATTGAGCTCCTTGTGCCACGATGGGCGCGTGCTACGCACCTATAAGGACGGTCGTGGGCGCTTGAACGGGTACCTGGAAGATTACACCTTCCTGGCTGATGGCCTGTTAGCACTTTACGAGGCAAGCTTTGATCCACGCTGGTTCTCTGAAGCTCACAAACTGATGGATGAGACTATCAAGTTGTTTGCCGATGAACAGAATGGTGGCTTTTTCGATACGGGCAGCGATCACGAAGCCCTGGTGAGCCGCCCAAAGGATGTAATGGATAACGCCATTCCATCGGGGAACAGCGTAGCTACCGAGGTGTTGCTTCGCCTGGCAGCCTTTACGGGCGAGGAGGGATATCGCCAGCGTGCCGATGATTACCTGCGTCCTATGGCCGATATTATGGTGCAGCACCCACAAGCTTTCGGGCATGCACTATGCGCCCTGGATTTCGCCATCTCGCCAGTGAAGGAACTTGCGATCATCGGTGATCCTCACGCTGCTGATACACGCGCTCTCTTAGAAGTTATCAACGAGGGTTATCTACCGAACAGCGTCCTGGCCTGTGCCACTCCTGAGAACATAGAGGCCATCCAAGCCATTCCATTATTGGCCGACCGGCCCATGAAAGATAGGCAGGCTACCGCATATGTCTGTCAGAATTTCGCTTGCCTGGCACCCGTGAATACGCCAGATGAGTTGGAGCACCTATTGTAGATCAGAGCGGCATTGATATTTCCATAGCATCCACAAGGGGCTGAAGCCCCTTGTGGATGCTATGGAAATATCAATCATTCACATACCGTAGCTCGCCTTTCACCTCATGGCGAAAGAGAACGCCGTTGCGGGCCAATTGCTCCAAGGCAAGGGTCGCAGCGGCGATCTCCTTGCGTCCTGCTGTTTTCTTCTGGGGAGGGAGAAACATTTGCGCAACTTCGCGGGAAGTGAATACTGAAAGGGCACCTGTATGCTCTTGCAGATGATGGCTAATGGCCTCTTCATACCATGCGACAAGATTGCCAGGCCGTGGGGCGGGGGGAACTACAACGATCATCACGGGACAGGGGGCAAGCTGTAAGACCCGGCGGGAAGTACTGCCCGCCAGAAAACGCCGCACCTTCTGTCCAAAAGCATCTCCCCGGCTACCGATCACAATAAAGTCAACTTGCAGCTCTCTTGCCGCCCTTACAATTTCATCGGCAGGTACCCCTACACGTATGAGCACCTCTATCCGTTCTGAAGCAATACCACGCTTCTGTAGTTCCTTCTTTGCTTTTCGCAAAACATTTTCCGCTAGAGTTCGTTGCTCAAGGCTAACCGACAGGGATTGAAGGGAACCCACAGACATCCCTAGTGAGGGTGACACCGTATAAGGGAGAGGAATGACATTGAGGAGCACCACGTGGAGTCGTGACGACGACTCCTCGAGGAACTCACCGACTGTGCGCAGAGCGTGTTGTGTAGCCGGGGCGATGTTCGCATCAACACCCAGCAAAATACGCTTGTTCACTTTCAGTACCCTCCAACGGGCCACACGATGTTGGTAACGCACTGCACGTGTGAGATTCAGCGATGTCAACGCCACAACCTATATACATAGTATACATGTTTTTGAGGCGCGAGGCAAGGAAAAATCCCTTGCTCTCTTGCTTCTCTTGCTTTATTTGCATTGATGCTCTACAATATGCAGTGAAATCCTCTTCCATACTGTGGGGGCAAGTATTGTTGTGAATTAATCGTCTTCAGCAATGTGACATACAACACTGCTATTCTAAGGTCAACCAGTTATACTTTACGAGAACACGGATTCTGTGATTTCTCTTGAGAAATATCCTTCTGGTTCAGGGAAAGTCTTACAACCCGATCCTACTCTTTCTCATTTAGTGAGCGAGAGCAGAGAATTTGAACTATTGGGACATAGTGCGTCTATTATAGCATCATCCCATTGAGTTTGGTGCATGTAAACCCGACCTCAGCAAGTGCTGAAGGAAGGTAGGACAAGAGCTATGGGTATCAACATGGAAGACCTACCCAGCGCTATGAGCTTATCAGAGCTGGCAGAACATTGTATGAGCGAGATCCACAAATACCGCCAGCGAGAGCCATCCAATGATCAGTATTGCCTGGAGATTTTCCGCCGTGCGATGCTCCACCACGACGAACACGCCTGGGAGTTGTTACAGCAGCGCTTCCAGGCCATGATGCTGGCCTGGCTGCGTCGTCATCCTCGTAGGGAGCAGGCACTGTATCTTGACAGCGAAGAGAATTACGTTGCGCAGGCCTTCAGTCGTTTCTGGTTGACCACTGTACGTCACCAGGAGCTCCAATTCAGTACGCTTGCCGCTGCTCTTGACTATTTACGGGCTGCCCTCAGTTCTACGATCATGGATGCGCTGCGTGCTCAGATGCGCTCAAGAGAACTCCCCTGGCCCGAACCCGGTTACGCGGGAGAACCAGCACAGGAAGACGAAGAAGCAGATGAAGGGTTGCGAGAGATCATCAAGAGTCTGCTTCCCAACCCGCGGGAACAGCGCGTGGCCGACCTGCTCTTTCATTGCAACCTCAAACCGCGGGAAATCCTCGATCGTTGTCCAGAGGAGTTCAGTGACGTACAAGAAATCTATCGCCTGCGACGCAATATCATGGATCGGCTGCTACGATACCGTGAGAGACTCCGTTGGCTGCTAGGTGACGAAGAATAAATGCTGAAGAAAAGCCATATGCTAAAAAAGATATCAGGCCCGTTTATATTGCGAACAAGTCACCTGGGACTTGAGCAGATAGATGAGGGATATGATACCTCTTCCTCTCCTTGAGGAACAATAGCTAGATGAGGAACAACAAACAATGAACTGTTTGCATCCTGCCGCTCCTCATGACGAGGAACTTTTGAGGTTTGCCCTGGACGGCGAAGCTTTGCGTGAAGATGCGAAGAAGCACCTTGAACAGTGCAAAACCTGCCAGCAACGGTTAACTACCTATAAAAATACCAACGCCTTCCTTGTCTCACATCTCTATCGTTCGCAATGCCCCTCTAGCATTCAGCTCAGCCTCTATTGTTTTGATTTGCTACCAGGAGATGAGCGAGTGAGTATCGCATCTCACGTTCGGGACTGCCCGCTCTGCGCAGCTGAAGTTGCAGATACACGCCAATTCCGGGAAGCAACACGAGATATCCCTCTCCCGCTTTCACCAGTTGCTGCTTTACGGCGTACCTTCGCTACCCTTGTCAAACAGCAGGCCCAACTGGTACTGCGTGGTGATGCTCAAACGAGCGCCTGGCCTCGCCAGTACCATGCCGGGTCTATTGACCTCTCACTCCACCTCTCGCGTGCAAGCAGTGGCGAATATATCTTACTAGGCATTATCACCAGCACTGATTCTGAAGAGCGTGTAGATGCCTTTGAAGGAGTAAAGGCAGAACTCTATCTCGCTCCTGGACCACTTGCGAACGAAGGTGATAGCGAGTCTGAAAAGCCGCTGTTAACTGCACAAGTAGACGACCTGGGGAACATTGTATTTAAGCCGGTGCCAATCGGCGAATATGTCATGATTATGCACCTGCCCGATCAAGAACTCATCGTTGAGGGACTGACCATCGAGCACGGCTAACAAACCACAGTATCTTTGCGACCCCGACAGACAGGTACAGTACTCTGATCTCAGGTGGTCACTGGGGGACTAACCAGAGAATATGGATCACAACCTATTTTTACAACGCTTGCGCGACCTCACTCTGGAGGAAGGAAAAGCCTACATTCGGGAGCATATCGAGGAACTATCCGACCACAAAACCATCGGCGAATTGCTCGCCGAGGAAGCCCTGCACTTGCTCTACTCCCCTTTTGTCTCTCTCAAACTGGCCGAACTGCTGATCTTCTTTGGCGAATATGTTCATGATACCTTGTCTCATGCTCTTGGCCTCAAAGCGAAGGGGGATGCCCTGGAACAAATAGGGCATCATCAAGCAGCGATGGGGGCATTGGACATTGCAGGCGAGGAGTTTCGACAACTTGGAGATGAAGGAAACTGGGCGCGTTCTCGAATCAGTTGGGTTACCGCTTGTGGTCGGTTGGGACGTGTTGAAGAAGCCTTACGAGAAGCGACTCGAGCATGTGACATATTCCGACGATTGGGTGAGTACTACTGGGTCGGTGTCATTGAAAATAATATGGCTGTGATCTATCAATTTATAGGACGATACCAGGATGCACTCAAGCTGTATGAGGACATGCTGACCATCTTTTCTGCCATTACCAATCAAAGCGAAGTAGCTATCAAGCGATCTATCGGCATAACTCAGGTGAATCAAGCAAGAAACCTATCCTGGCATGGCGATCTTGAATGGGCATATCGCCTTTTGCAACAGGCACAAGCGAGCTTTATTGACCTCGGAGAGACAGCTCTGATTATTAGCGTAGAGATTGATTTGGCGGACCTTGATTATATACAGGGCTACTACGGGTCTGCGCTACGACGCTACTACCAGGCTCAGGATAGTATGATTCAGAACAATGTTGATAACCCTGTATTGCTGGCAGAACTTAAGCTCTGCATGGCGAATTGTTTGGTAAAACTCAATCGAGCGCAAGAGGCTTGTCTTTTAACAGAAGAGTCAGTAAAGACATATCAACAATTCGGTACATCGTTGAGTACAGGCAACGCACTGCGTGAACATGCAGCGGCATTAGTAACCTCTGGTAGATACAAAGAAGCTCTGGCGACTCTTGACGAGGCATGGATGCTATTTCATCGTGGAGGTTTTGATCCGCATGCTTTTGCTACCAGACTCCAACAAGCGGAGATCCTTCTGGAGATAGGCTCCGTTGCTACAGCATACGAACAGGCTCACCTCGTCAAAAACTATTGTGATGCTCAAGGGCTGGTAGCACGTTCTGTTCATGCTAGTCTGATCATGGCTACAGCACTCATAGAGAATGCGCAATATGTTGGAGCTTCCCAGGAGAGAGAGCAACAAATCACGCTTCTACAAGAGGTCGCCTTGCTGTGTAAGCAGACAATTTTACAGGCTCGTCAGCACAATCTACAAGAGGAAATCTATAAGAGTCACTACCTCCTGGGACGAATTTTTACCCTTCAGAAAGATATTGGAAAAGCTGCAAGACACTATGAAGCAGCTATTGCTCAGGTTGAACGTGTCCTGGGCGATCTTGCATACGATATGTCTTCTTCCTTTCTACACACAACCTGGTCAGTCTATGAAGATATGATTGCCCAGTGCCTCCAGCAATCTCAAGTTGAACGTGCTTTTTGTTATCTCGAACAAGCTCGCTCTACGGCGTTGCGCCAGCACCTTAGCAGATCGAAGGCGGCACTCAACAAGAAGGAGAAGCAGGGAGATACTGTTTCTAGCATATTGTTGCGTACTCAGTACGAGCTCAGAGATTGGCAGGAGAGGCACCGCAACTATAGTGTTCTGTTGGCGGATATCGATACCTCAGTATCTCCTACTCTCAATAAAGAAATTATCCAGACCGAACTAAAACGTTGCGAAGCAAAACTGAACGAGTTGTTTGAACGCTTGCTCCTTTATGAATTAGAGATACCTGCGAGGTCTCGGATTTCCCGTTCCAAAAGAGGAGGAAACTCAGAACAGGTAGACCTCAAAGCACAACGTCTAGATATCGTACAAGTGCGCCAGCATCTTACATCGAATCATCTTCTCCTGGCATATTATCTTCATAAGGGCAAGCTTGTCATTTTTGCAATCACAGCAGAACAGGTGATTACCTATGAGCTTCCTGATGGCGTATCCAGGTTGGAGTATCTATTACCTTTACTCCATGCTCACCTTCAGCCAAATGGTTGGCCCAATCCATCACAGCCTCCTCAGCTGGTTATCCGTCGCCTGCTGAAAAAACTCTATGATCTGTTGATAGCCCCTGTCATATCCTTGCTGCCTTCTCCATCAGGATACCTGACTATTGTCCCCTATGGTCCATTACATAAACTGCCATTTCATGCTCTCTATAATGGCTCCCGCTTCCTGATTGAAGACTTCCAGGTGAACTATCTCCCGGCAAGTAGCTTGCTGATGCATCTCGGTTCTCATAGCGATGAGCAACATGTTCATTCTACCGATGCAGAAATACCTACCAGACCGCCATTGGTGTTCGGCTACTCAGGAAGTGGGCATTTGCAACGTGTCCAGGATGAGGCGAAGACCATAGCATCATTGGTGAATGGACAATGCTATCTTGAAGGAGAAGCAACGATTGCACATCTCATCCAGCAGGCTCCAGGGAGTCCGATTATTCACCTTGCTACTCATGGTCAAAGCAGATTGGATGCACCCAACTTTTCTTATGTCCGTTTAGCTGATGGGCAACTGAATGCAATTGATGCTTTCAGTCTCAATCTTGAGGAATGTGAACTGGTCACTTTGAGCGGCTGTGAAACTGGATTGGCCTTGAGCGGGGGAGGCGATGAACAATTGGGTTTGGGTCGGGCGTTTCTCGCTGCCGGTGCCACTTCGTTGATAATGAGCCTCTGGTCTGTAGAGGATAACGCAACCAATGAGCTGATGAAATGCTTTTACCAACATCTCTTGAAGGGAGAGAGCAAGGTTCAGGCAATGCGAGCTGCCCAATGTGGTCTTTTGCATCAAGCCGACTCGATTTACACCCATCCATACTTTTGGGCAGCATTTCGTCTTATTGGTGATGTTGGTCCTTTAAAGTATCGACGAGCAGTAGGATAAGTCTCTGGCATTTACAACTCAACCCCTAAAAAAGTACCTTCTCAACGTTTGAGAAGTGAGAGTGTTAACGTAGTTATTAAACGTCTTTTACAGAGGATGCAGATAAAAAGGCATTAGGGGTAAAAAAATGAACATGCAACACATGGATGAACACAACACCTTCTGGCGCAACGACCAGCTCACAGTCATCTTTCGTTCTGATATTTCCCTTACTTCAGGCGATGTAATTCGAAACAAACGGCTACTGCTAGAAAAATTGGACTTGCGATTCCAATTGCAGCAGCTCAATCAATTCCTTCAAGATAATAACGTCCAGGTCACTTTACAGTTCTTCGGCGACAAGGATCGTCCAGATTCTGGGCATCCCTCTTCATCCCAGCAGTATGCTTCAAATGCGGAGGATAGCTCAGAGCTACCTCCTGGCGTCTATCTATTTGGCCTGGCCACTCCTATCCAATCAAGTTATGGAGAGATCAGTACCAGCGTTGTGAGCTTTCTCAAGTTTGAGAAACCTTCTTCACAGAGTATGGGAGGAACCGCTGGTGAGATAGCAGTGCCCGAACCGGGTGAGGATGACACACACACTCTTGTTCCTAAGATTGTTAGCACTCTCAACGAAGGTCTCGGTGAACTCAATAACAATAGTAGACATGTCCCTATCACGCTTGCTGCTCCTGTTTGGCTCTGTGGAGGCACGCCCGACATAACACAAGGCTGCCCACTTACCCCTCCCTTTCCAGTGGAGGATGCCTGTTCTAACTGGCACATTAAATTGCCCGGTCTCGGCCCTCATCTACAAGCAAGGACGGGTAATGGTGTGACGATCTTTATACTGGATGCATTTCCCGAACGGGGAATCATCTCAAGGGCGGCAAGGGATGCTGGAGATGACAACCGGCTTCTGCGGAAGGTCAACAAAACGGCTACATTTGATTACAGTTTTATGTCTGGCGTACAAAACTTGCAAGAAATGGCTGATACGAAAGGCACTTTCGTCGGCAAGGATGTCTATGGACGACATTATCCCACTCTACTGACGGATCACGGCCTGTTCATCGCTGGTATCGTGCGCGATGTTGCTCCTGGAGCCAGGATTGAGTGCATTCGTGTGCTCAATGACCTGTGCGTAGGTGATCTGAAAATACTGGTGGGAGCACTCTGGAGGATATACAATCAGATGTTATCGACTAATCCAGATACGGGCAAAGAAGGAAGTCTTTATCTCAAGCCTGTGGTGATTAGCTTGAGCCTGGTGATACCTACCGATAAAGAAGCAGAACAAAAGCAAATTAACCCATTGGCAGGTGGTTTCAATATCATACAAGCGAGCCTGTTTTTTGCACTAAAGAGCCTTGTGGAACAAGGAGCTATTATTGTAGCGTCTGCAGGAAATGAAGCAGATTTGCGTGAATTACCCGATCGATATCGGCCACCAGCGCTCCACCCTGCTGCTTTTGGATCTTCTATCGATGGCATTATTGCTGTTGGCGCTGTTGATGCTGATGGAGATGCAGCCTCGTATAGCTGTTACCCTGGCCCACGTGGGATTGCAACCTATGGTGGGGAAATTCCCAATGTAAGACCGCCAGATCCTCCCAGCAGCAATCCCAGTCTTACAGTATCGGATGCCCTGCGAGGAATCTATAGTTCTGTGGAATATCCGCCACTCTCTCTTGATCCTCCTGCCCAGTATTACGAAGCCCCTAATGATCATGCCTGGGCATACTGGATAGGAACGTCATTCGCAACTCCCATCATTAGCGCAGTGACGGCACGCATTCTAGAAATGAAGGAAGCAGGGCAAGTAACTGGCAGTGTACATGACGCTATCCTCAATGCGGCCACCGAAATTACGCGATGGGAAAGATTGAACCCTGCAACTCCAGGTGCTGTGAATGGAAGTGCTGAGGGGCGTATGTACAAGGCAGTGCAGCGATGTATAGCTCAAGATCGGGACGAGGAAGAGGAGGAGGAGGAGGAGGAGATTATGAAACAAGTTAAGATTGAGGTTACAGTGACTATCAACTGACCGTTAACGAATCCAGCAGATGATCTCGTGAAGCACCTTCCAGCTTGCGCCCCTACTTCACCGGTTGCCTTATCACAGTGCGCAGCTTTTCTGGTGCCACTCTACGAGGATCACCAAGATAGATCTCATGGTGCTACCTCCTCATAAGAGAATGAGTGAGTGTGCCTCTTGCAGCAATGGGCGTCGCCCATTGCTGCAAGAGGCACACTCCATCCATCTCTTATTCTACATCCTCCTCAGTAATCGTATATGGTGGTTTCTCAACCGGCACACGATAACCATGTGGAGTACTACCAGATTGAGGAGTGTCCTCCTGAACAGGAGCCATCAGATCATTAGTAATAGAGCGAACGAGGCGCTCGATGCGATCCCAGCGTGCAGGAAAGCGCTGAGCATAGAACTTCTCTTTGCCCTCACTATCATAGACATAGAAGGTATAATCCTGGTCCGCGTAACGGTAATCCACCCTGGTATAAGGAATACGCACCAGTTCCAACACCTGCAATGTTGCACGAGAACTCGCCTGGGCACTCTCAGCAGCGGATTTCTCCGGGCTACTACTGGCAGCTTTTGCCAGCTCAACAGCCACGCGCCATACATCTGCCGGAACCCCTTCGGGTGGCGCTTCCGCATAAAGCGGCTCAGTGATTTCAGCATTATAAACCAGGTCACCCGTGGCCCGCTGCAGTTGCTGCTCAGGAATCGCACTTGAACCGACCATTCGTGTCTGTATGCGCAGATCAAAGCGACGCACCATCTCGCGATGTCGCACTACTTTGCCAGTCCCGCCACAGTTTGCGCACAGCGATGTTTTTGCTCCCTGGCACGTTGCACACACACGCTTCCCTGTGACACAGGTACAATCCATTTCCCCATTCACACAATCCGGGCAAGGAACTGTCTTCCCCTTACTGGCCGGGTCCGTATCAACCGGGTTGGGGATTGGAACTCCCTGTTGTCGAATCCCTTCGAATACATCAGCCACCTTTTCAGTGACCGAACCCGCCAGGTTATCTGCCTGTTTCTTGAAAAATGGCCGCTTCTCTTTCTCTGCCCAGTCGGCAATATAGCCACGCCCACGGCATGTCGTACAGCGTTTCTTGGTACGTCCCTTACAGTCGGGACAGATAACCCAACCGCGCCCGGTGCAGGTGCTACACAGAGCACGCCCGGTACCATTGCAGACAGTGCAGGATAATACCTCGTCCAATCCATCAATACGAGCACGGGTAGTTGGTGCTTTCAGACCCGTCACCGCAGGGAGTTCATAATCCCAGACTGGCAGCACTGGCTGTGACTTCCCAGGTGCACGACCAGCATAAGGTTCCGTCACCATCTCCATGCTGCGTGTCTCCCAGCGTGTCTGGAGCATTACCTCCCACACTTCATCGGTACTCCAGGAAACAATATCCATATAGGTACCCAACTCGCGTGCCACTCGCCAGTTTCCATTACTCCACATATTCGCAAGCTGGCGAATTCGTTGCTCTTCAACATTCGAAGCCTGGCGGGGCATCGGCGTCGTTTGCGTCTGCTGCCAATATTCACCGGCCCTATCCACAACCCGCTTGATACGCTGTTGAGCCTCACTGGCTCCCTGTACTACAACTCGCGTGACATCTTCTAATCGTTTGTTTAGATCAGCTGGATTTTGCTGCGGTTGGCCCTGATCTGTTCCTCCATCCGGGGGATTCTGCTCCCATTCGTCAGCCATATCTTTTGTCTCCCTTTGATCCATGTAACACAGAAGCAAGAGGCGCTTCCGTGAGAGTTTCTATCAATTTCATAAGCTTATACGTTTGGAACGCATCATGGTTGTAGGGCCCCTACAACAACGCCACGATCTCCTCCTGCATTGGCACACCTGTAACCTCAACCCTATCCTCGAGAAACAACAGATTCACCTCGCTGCGCACACCGAACTCAGGAAGGTAGATACCTGGCTCAACCGAACAGCAAGTACGTGGGAGCAAGACACGTTCATCCTGCGTCTCAAGGTTATCGAGGTTCGCTCCATCTCCATGGTCAACCGTAGTGATACTGTGACCAGTCCGATGCACAAAATAGTCACCATAACCAGCATTAGTGATCACCGCACGTACAACATCATCTACCTGTCGCCCCTCGATGCGCTTTCTGCTTGACCAGCACTCCTGTACAAAGCTAATACCTGCATCTCGCGCCCGTCGCACAATCCCAAATATCTCCCGTTGTCGTGCAGGAATCTCGTCCTGTGTGCCAGCAAAAGCCATCCAGGTATAATCGGCCACGACCGAGTGAGGCTCTGGCAAATGCGCCCAGAAATCGAAAAGGATTAAGTCCCCACGCTGGATAGGACTATGCTTCTCGATAGTTGGCGCATAGTGTGGGTTTCCACTGTTAGCATTGACCGCAACAAGCAATGGGTGAGGCAGAACCAGGCCAGACTGCTGTATAAGGGCAATGAAACGTTGTTGGACACTGTATTCATCAAGCCCCACACCCGTTCGTAAGTCCTCACCAAGCGCGGCAAATAGAGCATCTTTCGCAGCAATCAGGCGTCGTGAGGCTTCACGATGGCTTTCTATTTGTTCGTCACTCAATTGAGCCGTAAAACGCTGTGCCAGGTTCGCTGAACTGACAACCTCCACATCGTAAGAACGCACCAGCTCCAAGGTGCCCCCATCAACACGCGACATGTAGGGAATGGCGTTCATAGGTGAATATTCCATCGCTACTCGCATCCCTGGTCGCAACAAGGTTGAGAGGTGTGTACGCATCTCGTGCCAGGTACGGAAGAGACGTCGTTCTCCCGGCAAGCTCCTCAGGACATGGGATTCAACGGCACTGATAAGTGCCGTAGGCGTTCCCTGCGCAGGGACAAAATAGAACCAGCGGCGCGTATACATTTCCTCTGTGGATAATCCCAACACCTGGTAAGCAATCGGGTTTGAGCCACGAAAATCATAAAAAAGCCAGCCATTCACTCCTTCAGCCTGGAGAGCCTGCTGAATACTCTCAAGGTTCATAAATATACCTCCTCTGGCAAATTAGCGCATCGAGCGGGAAGCCCCGCCCCGTTCAGGGGGCGGGATGAAAGTACAGCATTATTGTATCATCTGTCGTTGTCCTCCACTCCATTTTCCACCTCCACACTCTCGCATTCTCCTTGTTTCTTCTGATATACTAAGCCTTAGAGTATAATACACCTGGCAATTTCAAGGCTATCCGTCCCTCTGAGTAACCACGATATAATACAAAAAGACACAACAAAAATGAGCGAAGAAAAAATCATCAAAAAGCCTCGTAAGCGCAAGTCTACCCGGTTTCGCGTCATTATGACCATTCTGCTGATCTTGCTCATACTCATTGGAGGTGGTCTCGCTTATAGCTACTACTATGTTGATACGAACATACAAAAACCCCTGGCAAAGCTGATTCACGTTGTCAGCCGTGGTAAAGATGAGCCTCCGGTAGCCGCAACGCCAAATGATGGAGCCATCACCGGGCATTCCTGGAACATCCTGCTGCTTGGCAGTGATGATGATCAGAAATATAATTTTCCTGCCCTCCTGACCCAGGTGATGATGGTTGTGCATATAGATACCGTACACAACAGTGTCTACATGGTCTCTATCCCGCGTGATTCCTGGGTATTCGTCCCAGAGATAGGCGGCATGCATAAAATTGACCAGGCTTTTTTCCTGGGAGCCATCCAGCATAATAGCTTTGACGATGGAGTACGCGAAGCGCGTCTGACCGTTGAGAAAGACTATGGTATCGTGATTGACCGCTATGCATGGGTAGGACTAAGTGGTTTCGCCAAAGTTATCGACACCCTCGGTGGCATCGATATCGATGTGACCCACCCTGTCGTCGACGACACCTACCCTGATGATACCGGTGCAGATATCAACCCGAAGGATCCCTATGCATACAAACGTCTCTTTATTCCACCTGGCCCTCAACATCTGAATGGACTGCAAGCATTGGAGTATGTGCGCTCGCGCCATGCCGATCTCGTAGGCGATATTGGGCGCACCCAGCGCCAGCAGCAGGTGCTGGAAGCACTCAAAAAGAAGCTGAACCTGCCGAATGTGATCAGTCATCTCTCCCAACTCATTGCCGACTTGAATGGGAAAGTCTACACCGACCTGAGCGAACAGGAAATAATCGCCTTTGCCAACTTCGGACGCGGCCTGCAAAGTTCCGCAATTCAGCGCATTACACTTGGGCCAGGCCAGGGTGCCCAGGACTATGGCGATTTCGGGAACGTCTACGATTCGTCAGTAGGTTCCTACCAGGATGTGATTATCCCAAACTGTGTGAATATTCAACCCGTCGTAAATCGCATCTTCGGCCTGGGTGATGCGCAGAGTTGCAACGTCACAAGCCCGTAGGGGCCGATTTATCGCCGCCCACCGCCGATTTATCGGCTAGTCTCCATAAGTAATCAGTATTTTGTCAATATGCATTATTCTGACCCAACCTACAAAAGGAGCCTTTGTGATCGAACACCATCAAGGTGAAGTGTGCTATCTGCAATTCGACCTCTACCAGCAATTTCCCGAAATCATTCATGGAGTCTTTACACGACATGGCGGCCATAGCCCTCCACCATACGAAAGCTTAAATGTCTCATGGAGCGGCGGCGATGTACTTGATAACATCTTACCCAATCGTCTCCTGGCACTGAGAACCCTCGAGATAGAATCCTATCCGTGCGCCACACTCTGGCAAACCCACGGGGCCGATGTAGCCGTATTCGAGAGGGACAACTGGGACGATTGGCGTCATGACTGGGGACACCGCTCTTACGAGGTCGAGGGCCAGGAACTTATCTGGACATTCAAACCACGCCGGAAAGCAGATGCTATCATCACCAGAGAACGAGGTGTGACACTCGCACTCTCCTTCGCTGACTGTGTTCCCCTGGTGTTCTATGACCCGCTACAGAAGGTGCTCGGTATGGCTCATGCAGGCTGGCGTAGTACTGCTCGTGGTATCGTTGCTGCTACTGTAGAGGCTATGAGTGAGCAATTTGGCTGTAAGCCACACGATATTTACGTAGGAATCGGTCCATCGATTGGCCCTTGTTGCTACGAGGTATCCGAGCAAGTACAACAACTTTTCCAGGGTCGTGCAGACGTACCCTTCATTGCACCCGCGACCTGGGGCGGCGCAACAGATTGGGAACCTACGCGATACACCAACCTGGTACGTGAGTCCGCCGTATTTTCTACACTCGGCCTCCACCTTCACCTCGATCTCTGGAAAACAAATCGCAACCAACTGCTGATGGTCGGTGTGTTACCCGAACATATCGAATCACCATGCATCTGTACAAGCTGCCACAAAGATCGCTTTTTCTCACATCGGGGAGAACATGGCAAGACGGGACGTTTTCCGGTGATTGTGGCACTGAGTGAACCAGAACATTAGAGAAAAGCTGGAGGATGATTCGCTGTATGTCTTGCAGATGTTTGCATGCGCGACCTGCAAGGCATCATTCATAACAACAACCAGTGGCGGGAATCGCTCAAGGTCGGGGAAGGGAAGCTGTGGTCTGATAGGGGCGGTGAGATGGGGAAAGGCGAGATGTAGTGACGCCCCTTGTGGGCGTCATGGGGGCGAGGAGCTGTAGTGACGCCCCCTTGTGGGCATCATGGGGCGGAGAGGCATGGGCCGTTACTTGACGCCCTCCCACCACTCATCATAGAATATCAACACCATCATCAGGAGCACCAATGAGCAGCAAGACAAAATTAACATGAACACCCAACCAACTATCACCCAGTCACAACTAGCCGCCAACATCGCCCATGTGCGCAATACCATTGCAGAAGCGGCCCAACGTGTTGGACGAACCCCCGAAGAAATCACACTGGTCGCCGTTTCAAAGACAAAACCTGTCGAACTTGTGGAAATAGCATATAATTTAGGGGTGACTGATTTTGGTGAGAACCGCGTACAGGAAGCACTTCCTAAAATCGCGGCGTTTCATCCAGAGGGGCTACGCTGGCACCTCATCGGCCACCTGCAGAGCAATAAGGCAAGCAAGGTCGTCGGTCCATTTGACTACGTACAGAGTGTAGATAGCCTGCACATTGCACAAACCTTGAACCGGCACGCGGGCGAATATGGGAAACGCCTCCGTGTGCTGCTTCAGGTCAATATTTCGGGTGAGGAAAGCAAGGAAGGGATGACGGCAACCGAGGCACCAGAACTCGCGCGCCAGATACTTGCCCTGCCTCACCTTGAAATCCAGGGCTTGATGACGATTGCGCCACTGGTACAGGACCCGGAAGAGGTTCGACCTGTCTTTCGGAACTTGCGCCTGCTGCGCGACCAGTTGCGGGCCGAGTTGCCGCAATGTTCATGGCAACACCTCTCGATGGGAATGACCGATGATTATATTGTAGCAATTGAAGAAGGAGCCACCATCGTTCGCATCGGGAGAGCGATCTTTGGTGAGCGTGTTTAGAATACAGAAGGAATAACTCAAATGAAACCAGAAGACCTGCTCTTTGGCCGCCGTATCCGCCAGAATCATGCCCTGGAGCATGCCACGATTACCGTTCTTAGCGGCTATGTTTCTGACCTGCGTATCAGTGCCCGTTCAAGTTCAAACGGTTTTATCATCTTTGGTGATGTAGACCTGGGCCAATTGCGCCGTGCGCTTGACGAAGCACTTCACCGCTTACAGGCAGGTGAAGCAGAGCTTGCCATCCATCCCAACTGTGGTACCAACCTGGCCGTCGGCGTCTCGCTCATGACCCTCGGCACTATGCTCGGTATGGCCTCCGGTCGTATCCGCACCCGTGTCACCTCAGCCGCCTTCGCTACGCTTACAGGATTGGTCGCAGCCCGTCCGCTCGGCGAGTATGTCCAGAGACATTTCACCACCTTACCCGACCTTAAAGGTGTGCGTGTCACAGACATTTTCCGTCGCAAAATCCTGGGATTCACACTGATTGAGGTACGTACAGTTCAGGAGTGAGGATCATGTTTAATATAGCGCACCTGGTCATCTTCTACGGCATCGGCTTTCTCATTCTCGTGCTGTTCGTGCGGGTCATACTCTCCTGGTTCGGGATCAATGAACGCTTCGCCATCATACGCTTCATGGCTCGCATTACCGACCCATTTCTCGAACCAGCCCGGCGTGTTATCCGCCCCGTAGGTGTATTCGACATGTCGTTTCTCATTGTAACTTTCTTTCTGCTCACGGTTCAACGATTGCTGCTCCAGGCACTTCCTCCCGGTTGGTAGGTAGTCCTATGCTCATCTCAGTGCGCGTCATACCGCGCAGCAGCAGGAACAGTATAGAATTGGAGAACGACACTCTCAAAGTGCGTCTGACAGCTCCACCTGTGGATGGAGCCGCCAACAGTGCCCTGATAGCCCTGCTGGCCGAACGCCTCGGCTTGCCAAAACGCTCTATTAGCATCGTACAAGGCGCAACCAACCGACAAAAAACCATAGAAATCACAGGCATAACTCCGGAGACATTAAAGCAAAAGCTGGCTAGCGCAAAGTCAAGAGAGCGGTGAGGCCTGGGAGTGCAGGGGGCGAAGCCTCCTGCCGGGGCGCGGGGTGTCCCCGCCTCTTTCCTTTTCCCAAAAAGGTGGGTTGATCAGGCACTAGCGGATCGTCATAGATTATCAGAATCAATGAATTTTGCGCGAGGAATTGGCAGGCCGTGAACGGCCTGCCAATTCCTCGCGCAAAATTCATTGAGAGACTTACTTCAGCATGCTTCCTAGCAGTTGATCTATCTGGGTAAAACCACCAGAGTCAACACGCAGAACAACAACCACCTTATCGACAGCATCGCCATGAGTATCAAACTCGACACGCCCACTAACACCCTGGATATCCTGGGACCCTGTAATCTTTGTCAGAGCCTGCTGTAGATCGTTGGGTGTAATAGTCTGCTTCTTCCCATTATCTGAAGCAATGCTGTATCCTTTCAATATAGCCAGCATGGCATCGTAGGAGAGCATCGTATCACCATCGGCACGATTGTAGCCATATTTTGAATGGGGGGGGAACTTCCCGTTCGGATCGAAATCCTGTGCGTAATCATTGAAGAAATTCGCAGGTCTCTGTGGAGCCAGCTTCGGGTCATTCCACATATCCGGATAGGCAAAGGCGGTAAAGTAGAGACGATTATAGCTCGCACTGGGATAGCCCGCACTGGGATAACTCTTCAACTGATAGAGAGCATCACCTCCCAGCACCTTCACACAACCAGAAGCATTACAGGGTGGAAGCTGAGCAATCATAGCTGTCAGTTCGGCAGGATAGCCGGAAAAGTAGATCAGGTCTGGATTGCGAGTCAAAGCATCGTTTAAGAGACCCGGCAACTGCTCCGGCTTTCCTATGGTATACCTCTCGGTGACTACAACCTTATTACCATCGGCCTCGAACTGCTGCTTGAAATCGCTCGCCAGGTTTTCGCTGTATGGGTCAGCCGGGTCAAGGAAAAGGGCAGCATTCTTTGCGTGTAATGTCTGCTCAGCATACTTTGCACCATCAACCGCCTCGGTCTTGTTCGACGGCGACACCCGGAAAAAGTAGGGCGAATGGCCACTCAGAAAATCACTGGAGGCCGTCTGGGAGACCATCGGTATGTGTGCTTTCGCCAGTACGTTGACCGCATTGAGCGCTCGTGAACTGAATGGCCAGCCCATCACGCCAACAAAGGTCGTATCGTTCTTTGCCAGCTGCACAATCTGCTGGGCCACCGTTGTCGCATAGGCTTTGTTACTGCCGGAGTTTGCGACAAGCAGACGAACCTGTACGCCATTGGGAAGTTTAAAGCCATCGTTGAACTCTTTTTGCGCAACATAGGCTCCCTGGAGATCAGAGCGCCCAACGCTAAAATCAGTCCCCGTAAGCATGGTGCCAATAACAATGGTAATATAGGGACGCCCAGAAGCCAGTACTCGCTGATCTTCCAGGTAAATCAGGGCCTCAGCGTCATTTGTATCCAGTTGCTTCGCCTGGTCCCAGAGCGACTGAGCACTAGCCATATCTCCATTCTTGAGGCTATCTGCCGCCTGGCGCTTCAAATTACCGTCGGCCCGGTTTAGATCAAAGGCAACCGTGCCATCACTAATGCCGATATACTCCCCATTTGCCTCTTTTATCGCACCAATCCCTGTTGGAGAGACTGTAGGAGTAGTACCTGTTGAGCCGCTCCCTCCCCGACTACGAATATAAGTGAGACCAGCATAGGCAGCGCCAGCAATCAGCAAGATGACCAGTATAAACAGCAGAAAGTTGCGTCCCACATTACTCTGGCGCGGCGGCTGTGATACTGGAGGTCTCCCAGTATAGGAACCTATGGGTTGATAGGGAGTGCCCTGCCAGCCTACCGGAGGAGGAGGAGTGGGTGGATTGGCAGTTCGCTGCAGAGGTGGAGGCGCCTGTTGCTGTATCAGCGTTGGTTGGTTGGCTATAGTCGGTTGACCAGCTATAGTCGATGCACCCGCTGTACTTGCCAGTGGCACATTTGCTGCCTTGATTGGTCCCGATGTTCCCAGGACGTAGCTACTCATATTGCCGGAAGCCCCAAAGCGTTTCAGCAATATCTCATCAACGTCCTGCTTCATCTGCGCAGCACTCTGGTAGCGGTGATTGATGTCGTTTGTGAGCGATCGAGACAGTACCCGCTCTATCTCTGGCGACAACTGTGGGTTCAGAGCACGCACCGGAGGATAAACAAACGGTGGATGGTTGCGTGGGTCGCGGTTCGTCAAGAGGTGATGCATTGTCGCTGCCAGGGCATACAGGTCGGAACGCGGGTCAGCATTGCCCTGGTACTGTTCTGGTGGGGCATAGCCCGGCGTCCCCAGAGCCGAGGTTTGTTTTCGCTTGGCATTACGGGCAACATCTGCGCGAGCAATACCAAAATCGACCAGGTGCGCTCGCTTATCCTTCGCCCCGATGATGATATTTGCTGGCTTGATATCCCGGTGCACGATTGGCGGCGTCTGTTGCTCCAGGTAGTCCAGAACATCCAACACCTCCGAGGCATAGCCAAGCACCTCACGCTCCTTCATCGGCTGGTTGGTCTTATCCATACGCTCTTCCAGCGTTTCCCCTTCCGCATATTCCTGCACCATGAAGTAGCGCGAGCCTTCCTGGAAGTGGTCGGTCACGTTGGGTACCAAAGGATGATCGATATGCGCCAGGGTCGCAACTTCCTGTTTGAAGTTACGTACATCATCCTGAAGCTTCGATGGATCAGTATTATCCGAGATCAGTTCCTTAATGACCACCAACTTGTTGTCCAGGCGATTATCCGTGGCAAGCAGCGCCGCCCCCATCCCACCCTCACCCAGCACCTTCTTTACTATATAGCGGCCCCCCTGCAAACGTGAACCAACGGAGAGCGAACGCGCTCCCCCAGTTCTGCCCCCAGTGGTAGTTACAGGAACAACATCTCCAAGCTCCCTACCACAATTTATACAATAGGCAGCATCGTCACGATTCTGAGTTCTACAATTAGGATTAGGACATTCCTTCATCTCATACCTACCTTCTCGACGCAAGATGTGCGGCCACCTGTCGGTTTGCCTTTGCTCTATGATCTGGTTATTTCAGCCAATTATACGTCGTTTTTCTCTCCAAGTCGAGATGCATCCATCAATTGATATATACGCAGAGTATTCACAAAAGTTCAGCGAAAGGCATAAAATAAGCGTAGTAAGCATATCGGCTCCCAGGAAACTTGCGGTTTTCTGGGAGCCGATATGCTTACTACGCTTAAAGTCTATAGATGCTGGCAACGAAGGGAGATGATACCCGGAGCAAAATGATTGGCTCTCTGCAAATACTCCTGCTCATTACCCTCTATCATTAGCTTATGCATCACCACCACATCGCCATCAGGTAAAGGCTCTGCCGGTTGCAAGCATAACTCCTCTACGGGAGAACCTCTCTCATAGACCTTCACCAGCCCACCAGAGCCTGGAATGCGATAGACACGATTTTCCTTTGTGGGACTGCATATCTCCAGGTATCCAAACTTGATCAATTGCTGATACTGGTTCTCTGTCAGCATCTCCCTCAGCAGCACCTTCGCTCGGCTCTCGGCAGACAAATGCTCGCTGAATGATTCACGCAAACGACCCACGCTGCCATCGGGGGCCTGTGAAAGGTAATAGACGGCCAGTAACAGAAATAGCAGCCAGATACCGAGAAACAGGCTCAGTGTTCCCAACATAGCCGCTTATGCTCCTCTGTTCAGTTCGGTCGAGTTCGTTGGGTTGCTCAACCACCTACTACACGAGGGACTATCACAATTTGCTCGGCAGTCCGATCAAATTGCTCAATGCGCTCTGCTGGTTTCCCAGGCTCTACTTTGAAGGCGGTTGACCCACGCATACGCTCTTCATTAAAGATGCGCTCGGCCTCCCGGATAGCCGCTCTAGCTTCAGGATCGTTCGTTTCTGCCTTCTTAAGATCCCATACGACCCGATCATCACCCCGACGGGACATGACCCGCAGCATACCCATGGTTTTCTCCTTCTTCGGTACAAGCTCTCACCGAGCTAGTTCCCTGATTGTCTCTAGTTTTCGTAATGGCAATGTTACTAACTTCTACTATACACACAACATCAGGATAGAATGAGCATAGCACGCAATCAGAGGAGAGTCAAGAGCAATTCGGGGGCAATTTTTGCATGGACGATCTCCCTATCGGAATGCAGTCGCAATAAATTGAATTACCCGTTGTGCAGGGAAGATGCCTGACCCAGACCAGGCATCTTCCCTGCACAACGGGTAATAATACTCACGAAAGTAGCCCCGGAAGAGTAAAGGAGAACGTACTTCCCTCACTAACTTTACTTTCGACAGTGACCTGGCCGCCATGCAATTCCACAATCATTTTTACGATGGCAAGCCCAAGCCCCTGACCGCTCGAACGCCCCGCATTTGTAGTGGGAACCTGGTAAAAGCGCTCAAAAATGCGTTCCTGGTGTTCAGGGGCAATGCCACAGCCTGTATCAGTTATCCATACTTTCACAAGTCGCTCCTCCAGATTGGGCATATCCTCGCCATCCACTGTATTGATGATCTGGGCAGAGACCGAAACCCGCCCACCTGGCGAGGTAAACTGCAAGGCGTTGCTAATCAGGTTACGCAGCACCTGTTGAATGCGTACAGCATCAGCATAAATTGGCGGAAAATTGCCAGCTATATCAATAGTCATCGTAATGTCATTGTCAATTGCCGTCAACTCCACTTCTTCAACGGCATTGGAAATCACCTCTTGCAATTCGATGATCTCGCGGTTCAGACGGAGTTGACCGGCATCGGCACGAGAGACAAGGAGCAGATCCTCAAGAAGGGCATACAGGTGCTCACTACCAGCACGCGCTCTCTGTACAAATTCTCGCTGTTGCTCATTAAGTTCTCCCGCAACCCCCGTTAGAGTCAGGTCAAGGTAGCCATTAATAGCATTCAAAGGAGAACGTAGTTCGTGGGTAATCATTGAGAGGAAGTTCGCCTTCATACGTGTTGCATCGCGAATAGCTGTGACATCTCGTGCAATTATCAGACAGAGCTGTCTATTGATTCCTGAGACAGGTGTAAAGCTTAAGCCAACACAACGTGGCAGCCCTTTAATGGTCAGATCAACCTCCACATAGGGAAGCGGAGCTTGCTCATGAAGTGCACTATCCACCATACAGATGCTCTGGCAGTGCTCATGTGATCCTTCGCCTTCACAACCAAATAGTTCCATACACTCCATACCCACCACCTGCTCCGGGCCCACTCCAAAGATGCGACCAAAAGCAGGATTCGCCTCGACAAAACAGCGATTGGCACCGATAATAGCGATACCGTCTGAACTCGCTTCCAGGATAGCACGCAACTGCTTTTGGTCGGTGCTCACCCGGTGGAAGAGTTCCACATTCTCCAGGGCGGCCGCTGCCATGTTGCTGAGGTTGCGCATCAGCCGGAGTTCCTCGCTCGTGAATGGCTCTGCTCGCTGGAGGGCGATGACACCATACAAAACTCGCTTCGAGACCAGGGGTGCCGCCAGTTCTGCCATATCTCCTACCGGGGCATCATTCTCGTCTGGCAGAGACCTTCCAGGAGTATACAGCATCGGATGCCGGTGCACAGCAGCCCAGGCCGTTACCGACGTTCCATCCCGCAGTTTGATCTTTTTGCGCTCCATATTTCCGGGCGTCCCACTAGAGAAATAACCATCCGGTTCAGCCTGCAGGAATGTAGAAGATGGAGCACTGCCTGATAATTCTGCTACGGGGAAAAGCTCCTGGGTTCCCTCGTTATACTGGTAAAAAATAGCCAGTTCAAAAGGTACCAGGCGGCGAGCATCAACTAGAATGGTGCGATGGAGGGCCTCAAGTTCCAGGCGCGTAGTAATGCCTTGTGATAAATCCAGGAGCATCTCAAGCTGATCTGCCAGGTGCCGGGCTAACTCTGCATACCGTGCATTGCTAATTGCCATTACCGCCTGTTCAGCAAAAATTGTAAGCAACTGCAGTTTATATGGACTGAAAGTACCCACTTCAGGGCTGCTGGCTGTCAGTGTTCCAATAAAACTCCCGTTATCGATTAACGGGACACAAACTATCGAACCGATTGGAGAACGCCCCAGCCGCTTGAAACGAGGATCAAGACCTACATCATTAATGATAAGCGGCTCACGATGTTCCGCTACCCAACCGGCCACTCCCTCATTGAGTTGGAAACGGGTATGCCGGGGTTTACGTCCATGGTTTGGAAGTGCAGCCAGCGTGATAAGTGTTGCTTCTGTTACGTCTACCAGAGCCAGGGAACAACTGCTCACTTCAAGTAGTGCACCTGCGTTCTGTACGATCTTTTGGAGTATACCTACCAGTTCCTGCGATTCACCCTTAATGCGATCTGTAGTATTTACAAAGTGGGGGTCGCTTATAGAAGATATATTGGTTGTCATCGGCATCCTTCTTAGCTATTTTCCGGCAAACAGAGGAAGTTTCCCACAAGGCATCCTTCTTTTTTAAATATCGGCATGCAGAGGCAAAAATCTAATAGTATGTTTCTGCATAGTCTAAAGCCTTTGATGAACTCTAGCATACCATTGTCTGTTTAATGGGGTCGAGGAGATAAGGAGAATGGGCTACTTTACAGTCAGATGCTCTTCAATGCAATTTTCGCGTCGTGGCATCCACCACCGACACCTCGAGAGGCAAAGTGAACAGTATACGTGCTCCTGCCTGCGGCGCGTTCTCGGCTCGTACACTTCCCCCATGCGCCTCAACGATTGCGCGTACAATCGCTAACCCCAGGCCACTGCCCCCTGTTGCGACCTGTCGTGAGATATCAGCGCGATAGAAGCGCTCAAACACACGAGGCAAGGCTCCCGTAGGAATACCTTGACCACTATCCGTCACAGCAACTTCGAGCACATCCCCACGTTGGGCAGCATCAATCACCACGACTCCACCAGCAGGAGTATGACGGATCGCATTGTCGCAGAGATTGGAGAAAACACGCATCAACATATCAGGGTCTGCCTGAACCGTCGGAAGACTATAAGAAATAACATTGCGGGGTTCAACATTTGCACGCTCAAATTCGGGAGTCAACACCGCCAACACTTCGTCAACGAGCGTAGCAAGGCGCACGGGTTTGCGCTGGGGCTGCATTGTTCCGGCCTCCATCCGCGCCATCATATGCAGGTCTTTGACCAGGCGGCGCAGCCGCAAGGTCTCACGTACAATGATCTTTCCGGTTGCCTCATAGTCCTCGCGATTGCGGTTCACACCGTCCACCAATGATTCACCCAAACCAGCAATAGCCGTCAAAGGAGTGGCAAGATCATGAGTGATATTCATCAACAGTTCACGCCGCCAAAGTTCCTGCTTTCGAAGTTCATCCACATCATGCTCAAGCTTAGTCGCCATCTCATTAAATGTTGTGGCAAGCTCTCCCAGTTCACCACCTGTGTCTACGTTGACCCGCGCACTATAATCGCCAGAAGCCAGGACACGAGCAGTATTTGTCAGCTTCGCCAGGGGACGTGTAATGGTGCGTGAGAAGAGGATCGCCGCCAGCGCTGCCAGGACGGCTACAACAATTGCAGCAATGAAGACCGATTGGCGTACAGTCGCTATAAATGGAGGGACAGTATTCTCAGCCGCCGAGCGAGGAGTTATAACCAGTACTCCAACGACAAAAGTATCGTTCTGCCCTCCCTCCCAAATAGGTTCGACGACAAAAGGCCGGGGAGTACTGATGGGGCTACCTGAGCCAAACTCACTAACGGTAGTGACTCCATGCTGAGCATCTCTCACCGCGCTCTGTAGCCTGGCAACATCACCTCTTTGCAGCGATGGATCGGCCATAGCCTGGAAAAAGGCCAGGATCACATTACGCTCATTGCCCAAACGTGCTCCCACACGCGGATAGACAGGCTGGGAATGAGTATTGAGTATCACCAGCAGATACTCCTCACTCTGGGAGTTTTGGATCAGCCTGTTGGGCAATGTATCTGCCGCCGCTTTTACAATACTACCGTTCTGCGTGTAGTCCATCCCAATACGCTGCGCATTATCTTCAGCAATATTGATAAGTCGTGCTCGTTGCGAGACGCCATAGTAGTAGGCAATTGCAAATATTACAGTCAATGTCAGCAGAATTGTCGCCAGCAGGGCTACAAACAGTGATCCCAGCGCCAACCGCCAGCGCATACTCTGCCACCAGGGTGTTCGCATGTTGATTTCCTTATTCACCGGGTTCCTACTTCAAACTTGTACCCTACACGCCAGACCGTTTTAATATAGCGTTGCTCCGGGTTTAGCTCTATTTTCTTGCGGAGCGCACTGATATGCACGTCGATAGTATGCCCATCACCAAGATAATCGTATCCCCAGACCTTATTCATCAGCATCTCGCGAGTGAATACCTGTCCAGGGGATTGTGCCAGCAAAGCCAGCAAGTCAAACTCGGTCGGTGTCAGGGCTACCTCGCTACCATTCGCCTCGACACGCCGTGCTGGCAAGTCGATCGTCAGGCCAGGAAAACGGAACACTGAGGATTGGCTGTTGCCTCCAGCTTTGCCCTCTCCAGCGCCCGATTGTCCTGTTCGTCTCAAGATCGCTCGCACCCTTCCAACTAACTCACGCGGACTGAAAGGCTTCACCAGATAGTCATCCGCTCCCAGGTCGAAGCCCTGGACACGATCATCCTCAGCAACACGGGCCGTCAGCATCAGAATCGGCGTGGATGACCACGATCGAATACGGCGGCAGACTTCAAAGCCATCAAGGGCAGGCAGCATAATATCCAGAATAACAAGATCAGGACGCTCACGCGCATGCAGTACCAGGCCATCTGCCCCATCTTTGGCGACCACGACGTCATAGCCTGCATCCTTTAAGTAGAGTTTGAGCAGGTGAATGATCCCTTCTTCATCTTCGATAATCAGTATCTTCTGTGACATATGACAAGATGATCGCCACCAGGGCGACCGGTAGAGTGCCGATTTATCGAGCACGTGGTCGCCCCTACTATAGACGTTCTTCGCAGGCCGATCCGTAGTATAGTAGGGGCGACCCTTGCGGTCGCCCTGGTGGCCCACGCAAAAACGTGAATCGCACCTATGTTTCTACAGGTGATCACACTTATATACTTTACTCCTAAATAGTACCACAGGTTGCTCCCAGTAATGGACTCCCTTTCTGGCCTCTTCCCAAATCTTGAGCAAATCTTGACCTTTGCCAGATGCATTCTTCATCTCCAGGGATTATTATAAAGATGTCACATCAAATCCGCATGAAGAGTGATCATGAGGAGCGGGAGTGCAGAGGGCTGGCCGCCCTCTGCCGGGGTTTAGGGTGTCCCCAAATCCCCCCTCTGAAGAGGGATCATTTTGAGCGGGAGTGCAGAGGGCGGCCAGCCCTCTGCCGGGGTTTGGGGGGTCCCCAAATCCTCCCTCTTCAACCGGGGTTGATAACACAGCGAAAGTATAAAGAGCGTTACAGTCTATAAAATTTTTTAAGAACATGTCCCGTGAAAGGAGATTTCTAAAACATATGGCAAAGCGTAAGATATTGCTTATCGGCGGAACGATTGCATTGCTAACTCTGGGCATCGTCCTTGGAGCATTCTTTGCAGGCCCGTTGTTCGCATCAGCCAACAACAATAGCAGCAATACTCAGACGGCGGCAGCCTCCCCTACAGCAACGCCGAATAAATACTGTGAACAGTACTACAATGACCTCGCAAAGCGTCTGGGTGTCTCTGTCAGCACACTCCAACAGGATCAGCAAGCAGCGAAAGAAGACGTCCTGGCGCAACTTGTGAAGGATGGCAAGCTGACGCAACAGCAGGCCGATGAGATCAAGAAGCGCATCGAGTCTCACCAGGCGTGTACTGGTCGTGGTCCAGGAATCGGACAGCACCTCGCCCTGCAAGTCCTGCACAAGTACCTGCCCGATATCGCTAATGAGGTAGCTCAGGGGCTCCACATAAGCACCAGCGATCTGAAGGCAGACCTGCAATCAGGTATGAGCCTGCATGATGTCGCTGTCAAACAGCACGTCTCTGACTCTGACCTGCAAACTATCGTCACGAATGCTATCCAACACGCACTCAATAAGGCTGTCAAGGCTGGTGACCTGACACAGCAGCAGGCTGACCAGATCAAGCAGCAGTTGCAGGCCCATCCAGAGATCCTGAATCGTCTCCTGAATGCTCACTTCGGAAATAATAAGTCCAACCAGTGACCCTCTTCTTCTTCTCCGCTTCAAAGAGAAGGGTCGGCACGGCCTACACCGTACCAACCCTTCTCTTTGTCTTTGCAACATGCCTGTATTAGCGAACTTCAGCCTTCTGAGGCAGCTAGCTTTCGATCCAGCGCTGCAGTGCCTCACCACTTTCAAACGAGACGATCAGTGCATAGCGTGGCTCTGGCCCTGGATGCCAGGCAGCATGCCAGAGTCGCTGTGAGTCAATCACAAGCTGGCGATTGCGTGGCATTGAGATGCGTGACTCGGTTGAAGGATCATCCTTCTCCTCGCGCAGGATCATATACGAGTTGGGATCGTCGCTGAGTTCCAGCCATACACGTACAACCCAGCCCTCACCATCAGGATTCAGACGATTGTTGTCATCAAGGTGCAGGTTGCGAATTGCCTCGGCCTCAGTGTTGGGGTTGAGCTTGATGATGCGAACGCGGCCATAATTGGCTCCTACATTCTGCGTCCATTCGACGAGCGTAGGACACTTCTCGGCATTCTTTGTCCAGATACCATCCTTATCAGGCTTGCCATGATCCCAGAAACCAGCGCACTCCATTTCGCCGCGTGCGGACGCAATCGGCGCGAAGTTGGTGTCGCCACCGCTCTTCCAGTCCATATATTCAAGGCCCATCCACTCCTCTTTCGGAACTGGTGGCCCAGCATAGTCCCGCAGAACAATAAAACCCTTCTCAGCAAGCACATCGAGTTTCAGATGTCCTATCTGCATTCAGTTGTTACTCCTTACTTCATTGAAATAGTCTAGCAATTGGCGGTCCGGTTGGGCTGGTATCCACGTGGGAATGTTAGCCCTCCCTAACCTTTTCAATTGTACCATACCATAGCCACGGTATTAGGGGTAGCGGACGAGTACAGGGCTATTATGAGCATTAACAAATGAAGTGCTACACAATTCACCAATGGAGAGCCCTGTCATGCTTCGCTTCGCTCAGCATCTGTTTGCCCATCGAGACAGATGCTGAGCGAAGCGAAGCATGATACGGTTCAGCAACGAAGGCGGGATGCGTCTCACCGCCGATCATGACCATTCACACCAGAAGTGCTCCACCATTCGCCAAGGTACAGCACTGTCATCCTGAGTGAGCCGAAGCCCTGAGCGAAGCGAAGGGGAAGCGAAGCATCTGTCTCGAGATTGACAGCCAGTCGCTGTCCGATTATGAACATGAACGAATGAAGTGCCACACAATGGAGCCGACTTCGCGCCACAATTCGCCTGCCCTCTCGTGCTTGGATCAGGATATGGGACTGAAAAAGTTCATCTTCATAATAGCCCTGAACGAGTAAGCGACAATAGACGCTTTTATCATCCATGCGATATACTAAGGCCAATGATAGTAGCAAACCAAATCGAAAGGAGCGTTCAACGATGGTCCAAACACCACAAACACCACGTACTCCAAACATGACCGACTACGAAGCTGAACGGCGTAATTTCCGCCTGGAAGTCCCCGAATATTTCAACTTTGCCACTGATGTCATTGGCAAATGGGCTAGCGATCCCAACAAACTCGCCATGCTCTGGGTTGGACAAAATGGCGAAGAGCGGCACATCACCTTCGCTCAGTTTGCCGAGCGTTCCAGTCGTGCAGCCAACGCCTTCAGCAAACTAGGTATCAAGAAAGGCGACCGCGTCCTGGTCATGCTGCCACGCATCCCTGAATGGTGGGAGAGCGCCCTTGGTTTGATGAAGATCGGTGCCATCCCAATCCCCTGCACAACGCTGCTGACACCAAAAGACATCCAGTTCCGCGCAGAGGTTTCTGAGGCTACAGGCTTCATCACGGATAGTGAGGGCGCTGCCAAATTTGACCAGGTGCGTAGTGAATGCCCTACGATCAGTGTGGCAATATTGGTTGAGCCGAACGCGGATGTTGCCGGACGCGAAGGCTGGACGAGCTATCACCAGGTGATTGACGAGGCATCCCCAGAGTTTACAGGACCCAAAACCCGTAGCGATGATCCCTGCCTGGTCTACTTCACCTCCGGCACCGTTGGCTATCCCAAGATGGTGCTTCACACCTATGCCAGCTACCCCATTGGCCATACCATCACCGGCAAATACTGGCTCGACCTGCACGAGGACGACCTGCACTGGAACCTCTCAGAGATGGGCTGGGCTAAGGCTGCCTGGAGCAACCTGTTCGGACCATGGGTCATGGGCGCAGCCATGTTCATTCAGGATGCCCGTGGCAAGTTCAATGCCCTTGAAACTCTGGAGATGCTGAACAAGTATCCCATCACCACGCTCTGTGCGCCTCCAACCGCCTACCGTATGCTCGTCCTCGATGAGCCGATGGCCTACCTGAAAGCCAATTCACCGCAGGCACTCCGACACTGCGTCGGAGCTGGGGAACCCTTAAATCCAGAGGTTATAAAAATCTGGCAGGATGTCACAGGGATGACCATCCGTGACGGCTACGGCCAGACAGAGACTGTGCTCCTCTGCGGCAATTTCCCGCCACTCTCTGTGAAACCCGGCTCGATGGGCAAGCCCTCCCCTGGCTTTGAAGTCAGTGTAATTGACCATGACGGAAACGAACTTCCCCCTAACAAAGAAGGTGACATAGCCGTCAAAGTGAAGCCACAGCGTCCCATCTGGATGTTCAGGGAATACTGGCGCAACCCGGAGGCAACGCAAGCCTGCATTCGTGGCAACTGGTATATCACAGGTGACCGCGCCTACAAGGACGAGGATGGCTACTTCTGGTTCGTCGGGCGGGCAGATGATGTGATCATCAGCGCTGGCTACCGCATTGGCCCATTCGAGGTAGAGAGCGCACTGAAGGAGCATCCCGCCGTCGCCGAATCAGCAGTCGTTGCCAGCCCCGACGAAATGCGGGGCGAGATTGTCAAAGCCTTTGTTATCCCTGCTCCCGGCTATACTCCTTCACCACAACTGGCAACGGAACTCCAGGAACATGTCAAGCGGGTCACTGCTCCATACAAGTATCCACGTGAGATCGAGTTTGTGGATAGCTTGCCGAAGACGATTTCTGGTAAGATTCGTCGTGTAGAGTTGCGTGAGATGGAGCACAAGAAGAAGCTGGGGCACTAATCTTGCGCCTGGACGTCTTTTTCTTACCCTCTGAAATACTTCCCAACGCAGCCCAGCCGGATGACATCTACATCGTCGTAGATGTCATCCGCGCTACAACAACGCTTGCCGTCATGCTTAGTCGTGGAGCAGCCCGAGTACTCGTAGCAGAAACTGTTGAGCAAGCACGAGAAGCTGCCCAAATCATCCCCGGACGCCTCTTATGTGGCGAACGTAACGTCAAACGCATACCCGGCTTTGACTACGGCAACTCCCCCGTCCAATATTCCCAACTCGACCTGGCCCGAAAAGAACTGATCCTCACCACTACCAATGGTACTCGCGCCTTCTACGCCTGTCCCGAGGGGACAATCCGCCTGGCTGGAAGCTTCTACAACGCCAGAGCTGTCACCGAACGGGCACTGGCACTCGCTCAGGAACGCCAGAGCAACATCGCCCTGGTCTGCTCCGGGGAGTTTAGCTACTTTGCGCTTGATGATGCTATATGCGCAGGCTATCTTGCTTTTGAGATACAACGCCAAAACCCAGAAATTTACGTGCAGGAGAGTGCACATGCCGCCATTGCTCTCTATCAAAACCCTACAGCAGCTGAGATGATCGAGCATAGTCAATCGGCCCGATCTGTGATAGAGGCCGGTTTGCAAGAGGATGTAGCCTTCTGTATGCAGAGGGATGGCTGTACAAGTGTGCCAATGGTGGTAGGAAGGGAGGAGGAGACAGGGTTGTTGGTAGTTGAGGAGAATGATGTTCATTAACAAAATACTCCGACCCGACCGTAGGGGCCGATTTATCGCCGCCCACTGCCGATTGATCGGCCAGTAGGGGCCCGATTATGCAGATTGAGAAATGAATCCGGCCAGACCGTAGGCAGTGTCATCCTGAGCGAAGCGAAGGATCTGTCTCGAGATTGATTGGCCGTAGGGGCCCGATTGATCGCGCCCAAGGGGGGGCAGGGGTCGCCCAAGGGGGGGCAGGGGTCTCCCCGCTTGTCCGATTACTTTATCAATATCCATTATCGCGCCCTGGGTGTCCGACTATTTTGTCAACATCCATAATTTAGCCAGGTCAACTATAAAAAATAAAAGGCTGTCGGTACGAGTGATACCGACAGCCTATCACATCTTCCTTCATTTCTCTCGCGAAAAGAGCTTGAGAGTCTCACGCCCACAAGCTCCTAGTTTTCCTGACGAACGGGGAGCCAAGGTCTCCCCGACTAGCCTATCGAGGGAATAACGCCCAGTTGTTGCAACATGCCCAACTGGTCAACATTGGCCCAGTGCTCCACGAACTTCCCATTGGGGCCGATCCGGGCAATGTGCATCTCGGTCCACGTCGCATGCTTGCCAGTCGCGGGTATGCCCAGAAACTCCCCCTTCATCGTCCCTTGTCCGGTCAGGCGTTGAACCACCTTGTCTCCTTCGGCAACCGTGTCCTCCACCGTATAATGGAAGTCGGGAAATGCCTGGCGGAAGAGGGTGAAGTACTGTCGTAAACCCGCAAGGCCCGTTGGAAATCCAGGGGGCGGCGGAACATGCTCCACATAGTCGGAGGTGAAGAATTGGTCGGCTCGGTCGAAGTTCCCCTGATTGAGGACCTCTTCAACGAAGCGGTTGGCCAGCGCCTTGTTGTCTTCTGCTGACATGAAATATCTCCTTGATGTTCGGTTAGTGAGGGCAAGTGGCCCTAAAATAGCCGGTAAAACCCGGTCTCGGATCAGTATACTACACCGATCAAGCCCTCTTTCCTTCCTGTTGGCCAGGGCGATGTAAAAGTCGTCACAAAGCAGGAGTGCAGAGGGCGGCCGCCCTTTGCCGGAGCGCGAGGTGTCCTCGCAAAACTCCTCCTTCCTCGCCGCCGAAGGCGGCAAAAGAGCACTTGTAAATAGCCCTGCCTGTTGGCATTGTTGACTTGTTTTTTCCCCTTCCTGGGACTACACTTGTTTAGACGAAATACCCTCCTGCCATCGTTGTATCTGTTAGCAGAGACGGACTTCGGTTTCGGTTGACCGAGTCCGACAGCATTTTAGAAAGGAGCCATTCAGTATGGAACTTGCCCTCGTCATTCTCGGAGTTTTTACCACAACCCACCTGATTGTTTGGCTGATTATTGGGTTGATTGCAGGCTTCCTGGCGACCAGAGTCATCCGAGGCCCCCACTTTGGAATTATTGGGGATATTGTTATCGGCCTCGTCGGTGCATTTCTCGCTGGGCTGCTGTTAAACTTCCTGCTTCCCGATACCCAGCTTGGTTTCATTGGCGAGATTATTGCGGCCTTCATTGGAGCAGTGATCCTCCTGTTCATCCTGCGTTTTATCGCCAGACAAATGGGCCGTCCATCGCCCTAGCTGCTTATCCCTGGCTCTCGCTTCAGTCGTAAAGAAGGGTACCCCAAAGGTGCCCTTTTCCACTGTTGGCTGGACGACGATGTAATCTCTGTTCGCCAGGTGCTCATTGTGTTCCCAGGCGACCCTTGCGGTCACCTGGGGACACAATGAGCACCTGGCTTCTACTCAACCCTCACCACCAACTTCCCAAAATTCCGATTCTCCCCCATCACCCGATGCGCCTCAGCAATCTCCTCCAACGGATACACCTGCTCGATAATCGGCCGCACCTTCCCGCTTGCCAGCAGCGGCAGCACACTCGTCGCAAAGCGCCGCGTCACCACCAGCTTCTCCTCCAACGTTCTCGTCCTCAGCGTACTCCCTCGCACTATCAGACGCTTCATCATTACCAACCCCAGATTGATACTCGCCTGCGCACCCCCCATCGTCGAAATAATCACAAGCCGTCCCCATGCAGCCAGCGCATCCATATTCTGCTCCAGGTACGGCGCGCCCACAAAATCAACGATCACATGCACACCCTCTCCATTGGTCAGGCGCTTCACCTCCTCAGCAAAATTCTTATCGGACAAACCAACATCCAGCCCCAACGCTTTAGCTCGCTCCAGCTTCTCCGGTGTACGTGATGTTCCAAATACAGTAGCTCCGGCGGCATGAGCAAGCTGAATAGCCGCCGTCCCAACGCCGCTGCCTGCTGCATGGACCAGCACACGCTCACCCATTTGCAAACCTGCTTGCGTGAACAGAGCATCATGAGCAGTCATAAATACTTCTGGCACTCCCGCCGCCTGTACAAAATCCAGATTCTGGGGAATCTCAACCAGCAAACCCTCATGCGCCAGAACACATTCAGCCTGTGCTCCTCCACCAACCAGGCCCATTACCCTCTGTCCAGGCTTCCAGGCACGTACCAGTGGGCCAACGGCATCAACTTCCCCGGCAAATTCCAGTCCTGGGATATTCGAGGGCGATCCCGGAGGAGCCGGATATCCCCCAGCACGCTGCAACAAATCCGCACGATTGACACCTGAAGCACGCACCCGCACCCGTACCTGGTCTCCAACTGGCTCTGGCGTCTCTACCTCTTGTACCCTCAGCACCTCTGATCCACCTGGGCTGGTAATCACTACTGCTCGCATCGCTTGTACTCCTTTTACTCGTCAGACTCACAGTTTTTTGCCGAGTTTGCGATAAGCATCCTCTCTCTCAGACCGAAACCAGGTAATACTTGGGTCGAGTTGAAGAGCATAATCAAAGTCCTGAACCGCCCGTTGATAGTCCTTGAGGTCATAATGGGCAAGTCCCCGCCCACCGTAAGCCCGGGCATACCTGGGATTGAGTTCAATAGTACGAGTATAGTCGGCTAGCGCCTTCTGGTACTCTTTGAGGTCGTAATAAACGAGACCTCGGTACCAGTAAGCCTGGGCAAGATTAGGATCGAGTTGAAGAGCGCGGTCATAGTCGGCTAGCGCCTCCTGGTACTCCTTGAGCTCACAGTAAGCGTTGCCTCGGTTGCCGTAAGCCCAGACATACCTGGGATTGAGTTCAATAGCAAGTGTATAATCGGCGAGTGCCTTCTGGTACTCTTTGAGTTCCTGGTAAGCGTTGCCTCGGTTGTAGTAGACTTTGGCATAGCTGGGGTCGAGTTGGATGACGCGGTCATAGTCGGCTAACGCCTTCTGGTACTCCTTGAGCTCACGGTAAGCGATGCCTCGGTTGCCGTAGGCAACAGCATAGTTGGGATCAAGCGAGATGGCATGGTCATAAGCTGCTATTGCCTCCCGATACCTCCCAGCCTTGCGGTGAGCAATTCCCTCGTCTCGCCACTGCTCCTTCGTCTTCCCTTCAATCATTGGAGTCTGCCTCAAAGCCAATTCTTTCTTATACGCCTCTTCTAAAGCAGCAGCAAACTCCCCCACACTGGCAAAGCGCTTCTGCGGCTCCTTTTCCAGTGCCCTCAGCACCACTCGCTCAACTTCTAGCGAGATGCCCGGAACCTTCCCACGTAGCGGTGGAGGTGGAGCATGCATATGCTGCCCTAACAACTCAAAAAGCGTGCCGTTGAAGGGGCGCTCTCCGCAGAGCCACTCGTAGACGACGATGCCAAGGGCGTACTGGTCGCTGGATCGACCTGGTTTCCCCAGAAACTGCTCTGGAGCCATGTAGTAAGGAGTACCACCCATGCCGAGGTTCTGGGGATTCTCTAAAGAGGTGCGCCCACTCTGGGAGATGACGGCGATACCAAAGTCGCTCAGTACAATCTCGCCGTTCTGCCCCACCAGCATGTTTTCTGGCTTCACATCCCGGTGGATCAGGTTCTCTTCATGTGCATATTGAAGCGCCGCCGCAACCTGTTTGACATACGAGACAACCGTTGCCAGAGGAAGCTGTGTTCCCCTGGGATGGCGCTGGCGCAAGGTGCCGTTGGGAGCATAGTCCATGACGATAAAAGGAGTGCTGGTTGTACGTTCTACACCAAAGTCCCTCACCCGCACAATATTGGGATGCTCCAGGCTAAAGATACGTGCCTCATTGAGGAAAGCATGCAACTCTTCGCTGGTCAACTGGGTCTGCAACACCTTCACAGCCACCTGCATCTTGCGAAAGACATTCTCACCAAGATAGACCTGGCCGAAAGCTCCCTGCCCAAGCAGACGGATCAGTTGATATTTATCAAGTCGTTGGCCAGAGCGGTCAGCCATAGACGAACTTTCCTTCCAGCATGAACGCGTTGCGATTACAACTTGGTGGGTCAACTCAGAAATCAGGTGTTTGGACATACTCATTGTAGAGCATGAACGGAGGGTCGTCAAGCAGGAACCATCAGGAGGTTCTACCCAATATGATATACTCTACACAGCAACAATTGAAAAGGACAGACTGGCATGTTCACCCTCAACGACATCCTACAAGGCTGTAATGGTACAGCGCAGTTACAAAGCGCAACCACTCCCGACCCTGATCTTGTTTTTCCCTCAGCACATCACGACAGCAGGCAGATCGAGCGTGGAGACCTCTTCGTTGCCATAAAAGGTGCACATGTTGACGGGCATCGCTTTATTCCCCAGGTCGCACAGGCCGGAGCAAGGGCGGCTCTCTGTACCGAACCCGCAAATGATGTCCCTCCCGATTTCCTGCAGATCATTGTCCCAAATGTCGTCGAAGCTCTGCATGGTATTGCCCGTGTACGTACACAACGCCAGCAGAACACCACACTGATCGGCATTACCGGCAGCAATGGCAAGACGAGCACAAAAGAAGCTGTAGCCGCCGTTCTCGAACGGAAAGCTCCCACACTTAAGACTTTTGCATCCTACAACAATGAGGTTGGCTATCCACTCACTTTGCTGCGCCTGGAACCCCGGCACCGCTTTGCTGTATTGGAGATGGGTGCGCAATGGGTAGGCGAACTAACATGGCTTTGCGAGACCATTGCCCGTCCGCATTGGGCCATTATTACAAATGTAGGTGCAGCACACCTCGAATACTTTGGATCGCAGGAGCGAGTTGCCTTTGCCAAGGGCGAACTGGTCCAGGCACTTCCGCCAGAAGGTATTGCCATTCTCAACTATGATGATATCAATGTACGGAATATGGCTGAGAAGACATTAGCACGAGTACTCTACTACGGGCTTGGTGAAGATGCTGAGGTCCAAGGCACTGATATCAGTGGTGATGCACTACGTGGACGTAGCTTCAAACTGAACTACAACGGACAACAGACACATGTACAGTTACATTTGCCCGGAGAACATGGCGTGACTGTAGCACTGGCAGCAGCCGCAGCAGGATGCGCCGCGGAAATGACTCTTGATGAAATTTGCCTTGCACTGGAAGCTCTGATTCCAGCAAAAGGGCGCTGCGAGATTAAGCAAGGCCCTAACGGAAGCATCTTGATCGACGACACCTATAACGCCAACAGTCAATCGATTCTCGCCATCACCAGGGCGATGCAAACCTCCCGGCTCGCCCCTGGAGGCAAACGCTGGGCAGTCCTGGGTGACATTTTCGAACTAGGTCAATACGCCCCTGTTGAGCATCGAACTACCGGCGAGGCCCTGGCTGGTCTCGTTGATTATCTTGTTGCCGTCGGCGACCAGGCCCGTTTCTACGTTGCAGGAGCGATTCAATCAGGCATGCCAGCAGAAAACGTTTACTACTTCGATGCAGATGTTGAGAACGAGTCCGAATTAGAAGCAGCCAAACAAGCTGCCGCCGATCTACTGAAACGAGAAGTACACAATAATGATATGGTCCTGGTAAAAGGATCGCGAGGCATGAGAATGGAGACCATGCTCAATATGCTGTAGGGCCATGAAGCGGGAGTGCAGAGGTAGCCGCCCTCTGCCGGGGCACGGGGTGTCCCCGAAACATCTCTTTTTTCTTCTTTATACGCACCGCAGGGGCAATCGGAATGCTGTAGGGCCATGAAGCGGGAGTGCAGAGGGCGAAGCCTTCTGCCGGGCACCCTGTCTGGGGGACAGGTAATAGGGGTGTCCCCGAAACATCTCTTTTTTCTTTTTTGTTCGCCGCCTCCGGCGATGAGGAAGGAAAAGGAGCTTGGGGACACCCCAAACCCCACCAGGGAGACCCCTGCACCCCATATAGATGTGATGAATACTCGACTATAGAAAGGACATAAATATGGCAGAGGGAAAGAAAAAGCTCCGCATCGGCCTCTTCTTCGGTGGCCGTTCGGGTGAACACGAAGTATCACTGGCCTCAGCTAAATCAGTGATGGAAAACCTGGATAAGGATAAATTTGAGGTTGTACCAATTGGCATTACCAAAGAAGGCTCATGGCTGCTGGGTGTAGACCCGGTGCGCTTGCTGGCCGCTGAACAGGATGTCACTCCCGATGCAAACCTGGAACAGACCACTGCTGTCACATTGACAGGTGACCCCACCCTACGCCGCCTCATCCCCGTGCAGGGAGGCGAACCACTGGGGTCGAGTGGCTCAATCGATGTCCTGTTTCCTGTCATGCATGGCACATATGGCGAAGATGGCAGCTTGCAAGGGCTAATGGATATGGCAAATGTACCCTATGTTGGCTGTGGTGTGCTCGGTTCTGCCCTGGGCATGGACAAGGAGAAAATGAAGATGGTCTTCCAGTCGGTGGGGCTGCCCATCGTTGACTACGTTGTCTACCGGCGCAACGAGTGGGAGCGCTCACCGGAGACCATCATGGATGCGATTGAGCAACGCTTTGGCTATCCCTGCTTTGTCAAGCCTGTCAACCTGGGATCGAGCGTCGGCGTGAGCAAGGCCCATAGCCGCGAAGAACTGGAACACGCCATCAATGTGGCCGCAGAGTACGACCGTAAGATTATTATCGAACGTGCCATCGATTGTCGCGAAGTTGAATGCGCCGTCCTGGGCAATGACGAGCCGATAGCCTCCGTCGTTGGTGAAGTTATCTCCAGCAACGAATTTTACGACTATCGCGCCAAGTACATCGATAACAAGTCACAGACTATTATCCCCGCCAACATCCCACAGGCTACAGCAGAGGAGGTACGTCGCCAGTCCGTGCAGGCATTCCTGGCCCTTGATCTCAGTGGCCTTGCTCGTGTCGACTTCTTTATCGAGAAGCAGACAGGCAAGGTCTACATCAACGAGGTCAATACAATGCCCGGCTTCACTCAGATCAGTATGTATCCCAAGCTCTGGCAAGCCAGCGGCGTCTCCTACCCGGAATTGCTAGAACGTCTGATTGAGTTAGCCCTGGAGCGCCATGCCGACCGTCAGCGCAATCGGACAACCCTGTAGAGTGCCGATTATGCAGATTGACAAACTCCCGCGGCCCGACCGTAGGCAGTGTCATCCTGAGCGAAGCGAAGGATCTATCGATCAGTCGCTGTCCGATTCTTTTGTCAACATCCATTATCGAGCACGTGGTCAGATTATGCTTTTTAACTTTTTCATCCGATAACTAGAAGCATAGAGCATGATCGCGCCCCAGGAGTGATACAGATAGAAAGACATTTCATACATGACCCGTGTACTCTCTTATAACATTCTGGTCGGGGCGACCAGGCGTATTAACCAACTAACCAGGATCATTAAGCCTGTGCAGCCTGACATTGTTGGGCTGGTTGAAGCGACCAATCCAAAAGTGATTCAGGAACTGGCAAACCGCCTGGAAATGGAGGCTGTGATGACCGGGCAAGCCTCGCATTACCGCGATTGGCAGATAGCACTGCTCAGTCGCTTACCGATTGTACAGACTCAAACATATACACCCGATACACTCACAAAACCGCTGCTGGAGGCATGTATAGAGGAGGCTGATGGTCAGCAACTTACCGTGTTTGTCACGCACCTGACAGCCGCCTTCAACCGGGGGAGTGCAGGTGAGCGTATTCGACGACGCGAGGTACAGACAATTCTCAATATCATGGCGGCCAGGCAAGGAACGCCACATCTACTGATGGGCGATTTCAATGCGCTTGCCCCAGGTGATCGTTTGAAGGCAAGCAATCTTTTACGTTATATTGTGAACATGGACCGGGAGCGACGTAACAATCCTCTTTCAGCCTACGGGCATCCAGATCTCAACTTTGTCGTGCCACCACACCTGCGCATCTTCAACCCACTGCTGCAACTTGTCCCACGCAGTAGCTTTCTTTGTAATCTTTTCGATGCCGCCGCCTCACTCTACGCACCTCGCGGCAGTATTGCTCTCCTGCAAAAGGCGGGCTACATCGATTGCTTTCGTCGTCTGAATCCGACCGCCCTGGGCTTCACCTGTCCGGCAGAAGCACCTTCAGGCCGCATCGACTTTATCTTTGCCAGTCCAGAATTGGCCGAGCGACTCTCAGCCTGTTGCATCGTCACAGAAGGGGAAGACATACAAGGTGCCCAGGCAAGCGACCACCTGGCAGTATTTGCAGAGTTTCTTACAGGTTCCAGTTATAAAATGTGAGGACGTGTGCGCCGCACATGTCCTCACATTTTATAACTGGAACCCATCTTTTGCCTTCTCAAAGAGGTTGCGGAAGATGTTCTTATCATTCTGCTCGCTCTGTTCACGTTCGAGGCGAGCAAATTCTTCAAGCAATTCTTTCTGTTTCACCGTCAAATTGGTCGGGGTAACCACCTTGACGATCACATGCTGATCCCCACGCGCAGTGCTATGGACGACGGGAACACCCTTTCCTTTGAGACGGAAAGAACGCCCACTTTGTGTGCCAGCAGGTATTTTGAGCGTCGTGGTCGTATTATCGACCAGGGGAACCTCAACCTCGTCGCCAAGTGCAGCTTGCGTAAAGCTAATCGGCAATTCATAGATGATATCATTGCCCTGGCGCTTGAAGAACGGGTGCGGTTTTACAGTGAGGATAACATACAGGTTACCGGGTGTACCACCACGCGAGCTTACCTCACCTTCGCCCGTAACGCGCACATTGATGCCATCATCCACACCTGCCGGTATATTGACCACAACGCGACGATTGTTACGCACCCGACCTTGCCCACGGCACTTTTCACAGGGAGTAGTGATGACACGCCCTTCACCTCGACAGCGTTCACAGACGGTGACGTTGACAAACTGTCCAAAGATGGACTGTTGCACACGCCGAATCTCACCCGTTCCCTGGCAGGAGGAACAACGTGCTGTTGAGGTGCCTGGCTGTGCTCCAGTTCCTCGACAATTGGGACAGGTCTCCCAGCGTGGCAGCTCAATTTCCTTCTGGCAGCCGAAGACGGCTTCCTCAAATGTAATCGTTAAATCGTAACGGATGTCTGCGCCACGTTGGGGACCAGCCCGCCTGGTGGCTCCAGTCGCTCCAGCAAAAAATTGCTCAAAGATGTCGTTAATAGTGAATCCGCCGAAGTCACTAAAGCCAGCACCTGCACCACCACCGACAGCAGCATGCCCAAAGCGATCATAGGCAGCACGCTTCTGTGGGTCGCTCAGTACCTCATAGGCTTCGTTGATTTCAATAAAGCGGGCTTCCGCTCCCTGCTCTTTATTGGCATCCGGGTGATATTGCTTGGCAAGGCGACGGAATGCCTTTTTTATCTCTTCCTCACTTGCACTATGGGATATCCCCAGTACCTCATAATAATCTCGTTTATTAGTGGCCATCGGCTGGTCCTTTACAGAAAAGAGGTCAGAAAGCCTCTTGCTTCAACGGGAGGGGGAAATCCCCCCTTGGTGTCAACTTAACGATGTTTCTGCGGGATTGCAAAGGGCGGTCAGCCCTTTGCCGGGCACCCTGCCTGGGGGGCAGGTAATAGGGGTGTCCCCGAAAAACTTCTTTTTCTCTTTTTGCTTGCCGCCGCAGGCGGCAAGCAAAGAAAAGGAACGTCAGGGGCACCCCTGAAACCCTGGTAGGGAGGACCCTTGCGGGGTCCCGCCACCCTGCCTGGGGGGCGATCAAGGGCCCTGGCTCGCCCCTATTTGGCTGGAACCTGAATAGCTACATCTCCTTGTATTCACCTTCAATAGTATCATCACCAGATGGGCCAGTGCTCGACCCACCCTGGTCCTGACTTCCGCCGAAGTCGGTACCAGGCTCGCCAGCAGTACCAGCACCAGCCTGGCGATAAATCGATTCGCTGGTCCTATAGAAGGCTTGCTCTAGAGCCTCTCGAGCAGACTTGATACGAGCTACATCATCAGTGGCGAGCGCGGCACGCACATCGCCAATCTTTGTCTCCAGCTCGCTCTTCTGCTCTGGAGTAATTTTATCACCTAGCTCGGCAATGCTCTTCTCTGCCCGGTAAGCCGCGCTATCGGCTTGGTTACGCTCTTCAACCTCTTCCTTGCGCCGCTTATCCTCAGCAGCATGAGATTCAGCATCTCGCACCATGCGCTCGACCTGGTCTTTCGAAAGACCACTGGAGGCTTCGATGCGGATCTTTTGCTCTCGACCGGTGCCTTTATCACGCGCCGAGACGTTCACGATGCCATTGGCGTCAATGTCAAAGGTCACTTCGATCTGCGGGATACCGCGGGGAGCCGGGGGAATGCCATCGAGAATAAAGCTTCCCAGCGAGCGGTTGTCCTTGGCAAACTCCCGCTCCCCCTGGAGCACATTGATCTCTACACTTGGCTGATTGTCGCTGGCCGTCGAGAAGACCTGACTCTTCTGGGTGGGGATGGTGGTGTTGCGCTCGATCAGGCGAGTGGAGACGCCACCGAGCGTCTCGATCCCCAGTGAGAGTGGAGTCACATCCAGCAGGAGCACATCCTTCACATCACCAGTCAGCACCCCCGCCTGGATAGCCGCCCCCACCGCCACCACTTCATCCGGGTTCACGCCCCGATGGGGCTCACGATCAAAGATGCGCCGCACCATTGCCTGAACCGCAGGCATGCGGGTCTGCCCGCCCACCAGCACGATCTCCTGGACATCGCCCGGACGGGCACTGGCATCGGAGAGCGCCTGCATCACCGGCTTGCGGGATTTCTCCACCAGGTCTTCCACCAGCTGCTCCAGCTTGGAGCGAGTCAGGGTCATGGTCAGATGCTTGGGACCACTGGCATCGGCGGTGATAAAGGGCAAGTTGATCTCCGTCTGCATCGAGCTCGAGAGTTCTTTCTTGGCTTTCTCGCCCGCTTCTTTCAGACGCTGGAGCGCCATGCGGTCCTGGCGCAGATCAATGCCGTACTCTCGACGGAACTCGTCGGCCAGCCAGTTGATGATGCGCTGGTCGAAGTCATCGCCGCCCAGGTGGGTGTCCCCATTGGTGCTCTTGACCTCAAAGACGCCATCACCCAGTTCCAGCAGCGAAATGTCGAACGTCCCACCCCCAAGGTCATAGACGCCGATGCGCTCATCTTTCTTCTTATCCAGGCCATAGGCCAGTGAGGCAGCCGTTGGCTCGTTGATGATCCGCAGCACCTCCAGTCCAGCAATCCTGCCCGCATCTTTGGTGGCCTGGCGCTGGGCATCGTTAAAGTAGGCCGGCACGGTGATGACGGCCTGGGTCACCCGCTCACCAAGATACGCCTCGGCATCCGTCTTGAGCTTCTGCAAAATCATGGCCGAGATTTCGGGCGGACTATATTGCTTGCCCTGTACCTCGACCCAGGCATCTCCATTGCTGGCTCGCACCACTTTGTAGGGAACCATGCGACGGTCGCGCTCCACTTCCGGGTCATCATATTTGCGTCCCATGAAGCGTTTGATCGAGAAGACCGTATTTTCGGGATTGGTGATGGCCTGCCGCTTGGCGACTTCCCCCACCAGCCGCTCACCGCTCTTGTTCATGGCCACGACCGAAGGAGTCGTGCGCGATCCCTCTGCATTGGGGATCACCACCGGCTCGCCGCCTTCCATTACTGCCACACACGAGTTCGTCGTTCCTAAATCGATTCCAATAACCTTTGACTTTGGCACTGTTGCCTCCTATAGATTACTCATTTGAAGTTGTTTCACTTGAAGTTGTTTCCGTTTTATCCGCTGCCGCTACCGGTTGAGGCGTGCGAGCAATTTTGACGAGTGCAGGACGCAGGACTGAATCGTGAAGTTTGTAGCCACGCTGTAGTTCAGCCGTGACGGTGTCTTCTGGTTGATCGGTCGTCTCTTCATACGCCACTGCCTCGTGCTCGAGAGGATTAAAATTCTTCCCGATTGTCTCAATTGGAGTAATACCAGCCCGATGTAGAATACTGTACAGTTGAGCCTGGATCATACCCATACCTTCTACCCACGTAAAATGCTCAAACTCTTTAGGGAGTGTGGTAAATGCACGATCAAAGCTATCAAGCACAGCCAATTGCTCATAGACAACGGACTTGAGCGCATCTTTGATCATCCGAGAAAGGTCCTGTTGCAAGCGTTTGCGCACATTCGAGGCTTCTGCCTGGGCACGCATCGCACGGTCCATATACTCATTCGCCTTCTCGCGCTCTTCTGCCAGCTCTTTCTCCAGCTCCTCTACCCGCATCTTGAGCTGGCGAACCTGTTCAATAGGCTTTTCCTGCTCCTGAGTAGATGGTTGTGATTGCTCAGTTTGCTCAGTTTGTCCTTCCTGGTCAGTCATATGTCATTCCCCCAAGCTAATATCCATAAACTTCGGATAGCAGTTCATTCATGACCTGAGCCATGTACCGCACAACTGCTATAGCACGACCATACTGCATCCGTGTCGGGCCAACCACGCCCAGTAACCCACCGATCTTGCCCTCTTGACCATAACGAGCCACCACCAGGCTGACATCCTTCATCTCATCCCACTGATTCTCCCCACCGATAATCACCTGGACACCATCAGACTCGCGCAGGTAGGAGGCCAGCACGGGTAGAAAGCGATTCTCTTCCAGCACCTCTATCACCTTGCGCACACGCTCGTTACGCTCCTCCTCCGGCCCCATTCGACTATATTCTGGCTCCTCCAGGATATTCGCCATCCCTTCACGATAGAAGGTATCACCTAATGGGTCGCCATGCTGCTCCAGTATCCGCAAGATAGTGGTACCAATCAGACGTCCTACAGCAGGGAAATCATGCTGCTGCATGAGTGCCATCAGCTCGGTGGCGTTCTTCTGCTGAAAGAGCTTGTTCAGTTCCGCCGCCAGGGCACTCAGTTCCTCTTGCTGGACCGGTGTCTCCAGCAGCAGCCGCTGCTGTTTTACTGTGCCATCGGTCAATACCAGCACCAGGTGTGCTGAAAAGTCTGTGACCGAGAGCACCTCAAAGTGTTTGAGTTGACCCTCAGCAGCACGCGGGGACGTCATGACTGCTGCACTATGCAACAAACGCGCCATTACTGACGCCGTCAGGCGTACCCACTGATCCAGTTGATCTTGCACCTGGTAGAACTGGTGACGGATGAGGCGTTGCTCGTCAAGCGAGAGAGCCGACTCCTGCATAAGGTGCTCTACAAAATAGCGATAGCCCAGGTCTGTAGGCACACGCCCTGCCGAGGTGTGTGGTTGATAGATCAGGTTTGCCTCTTCCAACCCTGCCAGTTCGTGACGCACGGTAGCCGAACTGAACTTCAGCCCATACTTACGCACCAATGTCTCGGATGCAACTGGGGTGGCGGTATGAATGTATTCTTCTACAAGTGCTCGCAGAATCTCTTGTTTTCGCTGGCTCAGCGCCGTCGTCATGTCCTGATGCATCCTCCCACCCTGTAGGAATGTCGGTATCGTTCAATACAGATGATTGCTAGCAGTCTCACAACGTGACTGCAAATACAAGAATAGCACTCTACAACGGGGATTGTCAAGAGGAATAGGGAAGTCTGTCAGGGCGATCGCATCTAAATTTTCAAGCGCCATGTAGAGGGCATCTATAAAGCAGGGCTTTGAAAACAGGCTTATTATGATGCGACTTGTAGAGCCAGTTCCAAATTTAGATGCGATTGCCCTGGGAAGTCTGTTTGCAGCCGCCCCGGCGAACTGCAAACAGACTTCTTGTTCATGGCGGGGAGCCTGTTCCAGTGCCAGTTCCGCTTCCATCTCCGGTCTTGGCAGGGAAACCTGCCTGCTGGGGATCCTCATCAGAGAGCAACCAGGTGCTGCAATTACCTGTTCCCTGGAGACCATTAGTCGTTGAAACACATGCCTGGTGCACGCCGTCTGGCCTGATGAAGATACGCTGTGTGAATGGGGATTTATAGGAACCGCAAGGAACTTGATCTACATCTACATTACAGCGACCACTCACACGTTCAATCACACTATGCCAGATGGGGCCGGCACCCGTGATACCAATCACCTGCCCCTGGAACGCTGAATTATCGGCGTTCCCGGCCCAGACTCCCACTACCACATCGGGAGTGTAACCAAGTGTCCAGTTATCCTTAAAGTTATCCGTTGTACCAGTTTTGGCTGCCACATCGTGTTCCTGTCCATCAGCCTGCTGCCAATCCCACATGGAGAGCGTATGAATGTTTCCAAATTCAAGCGCACGAGACTTCTCATCTGAAAGCACCGAAGTCATCAGGTAGGCAATCTGCGGGCTGATCACCTGGATGCCATGTGGATGAGCAGGATCATAATGGTAGAGGTGGTGCCCATAATTGTCCCAGATATCCAGCACGCCCTGTGGAGGAATACGCACTCCCTGGTTGGCAAAGACCTGGTAGGCACCTACCATCTGGATCAAGGGAACACCAGCCGTACCAAGTGCCAGAGAAGGTCCGACAAGTTGGGCAATACTGGTAAGATGCTCACCATGTAGCCTATTGTAATCAACGACATCCTGGTCTAGCGCTGTAATACCCATCCGCCGTGCCAGATTGACTACATTATCCAGGCCCGCAAACTCAAAGGCTTTGATGGCCGGTATGTTGAATGAATTGGCTGTAGCCAGTTGAATGCTGGATGCTATGTTATGATATCCACCGCCGTAATCAGGTGGATGATAGGTACGGCCCTCAAGATTACTTCCCACCGGTGTAGCATTAGTAGGAAAGTACGTCTTCTGATCCTTCAGCACAATCCCTGGGTACCAGCCCATCTGGAAGGCAGCCGTGTAGACAATGGGTTTGAAAGATGAACCTGGCTGGCGAGGGGCTGTAGCCGCATTGAAATTTCCGGCAACACGCGGATTTCCCGTATCATTGTAGTCAGTACTGCCATTCATCGCCAGTATTTCACCAGTCTTCGCGTCCATCACCACAACTGCCGCATCATTCACATTATTTACCGTGTTGAGCGGCCCATACCCACCTGTGAAGACCTGATATTCCGGTTTCGTCAGGTGGCGTTCTACAGTATTTTCGACGTAGTCCTCGAGGTCGGTATCAATCGTCGTTCTGACGTTGAAGCCACCGGTAATCAGGGTTTGCCAGCCCTGGGCCTTTTGCTCCTGAGTATCTCCCCCTCCCAGCGCTATTTCCAACTGGTTGATGACCCAGAAGACAAAATGCGGAGCACGAATGTTGTGTCGATAGCTATGAAACTGCATTTTTGCGGTTAAGTCTTCGGCTTGCTGGGTGATATCGGCCGTGATCGGGCCTAACCCATCTACCTCTACATTGAAAGTGATCATCTCACCGAGCACTTCTTTCTGACGATCCAGGGCCCGGCTTTTATTGTCTAAAAACGTGGGATCATACTCAACGGGATTCTGCGGCATGCCTGCCAGCAATGAGGCTCGCGCTAATCCTAGCAAAGGATCGCAGTATTTTGACGTTGCCTCACAGTGCATCGGGTCTGGACCACAGTCTTTTATATGGCCAGCAACACAGTTGAGGTAATAGATACCAGGGATACAGTTAAAATTTGCATCACACTGTGGCTGAAGCTGGAAAAATTCCTCAACAGCAGCTTCGACACCAAGGTCTTTTGCTCCAAAGCCTGCAACATTGAAGTACATCTCCAGTATCTTCCACTTGGGATATTGTTGGGTCAAGGCGATGGCGAGCGCTCCCTCAGAGATCTTACGATCAAGGGTGAGCGAGGCATCATTTCTGAGATTTTTTACTAGCTGTTGAGTTATTGTGCTGCCGCCGCTCAGCACGGCATGGGATTGAAGATACTCAGTAGCTGCACGCACAATACCCTGGGGGTCGATACCTGAGTTCTCCCAGAAAGTATGATCCTCCGTCGCTATCATCGCGTCCTGCATCACCTTTGGGATGTATTTATAGCTTACCGGTGTACGACGGCCTCCGGTACTCGTATTGTCATACAAATCATAGAGCAGCCTACCATGACGATCATAGATATGCGTGGTCTGGTCGATCTGCTGGCTCGCCAACCCCTGGACAATCGGGTACTGACCTTGATAATAAGCATAAGCTTCGCCACTTGCTGAAGAGACTAGAATCACGATCAGGAGACAGAAAGAGACAAGCACACCCATCAAGATATTCTTTTTATTGGGATGGTCCCGCTGCCAGCGTGCACGTCGCCGTTTCATCTGCATAGCAATACGGACAGTGCGCGAACGTTTCCATGGCTTCGACTTTGGTGGTGGCGTCCTTAGACCGGGATGATAGCGCACCAGGGGTTGATAATTGGCATCGTTCTGTACAGCCGCAAACTTGCCCGACCAGTGGCGCACCGTCTGCATTGCATTTCCAAACCACCCCTGTTGCCCTGGCGATCCAGAAGAGGGCCAGGATTGAGGAGAGGGCCATCCCTGCCCTTGCCCCTGCTGTTGGGAAGCCTGTCCTTGCGGTCCTTGCAGAACAGGAGGCATTGGTGAATAAGCAGGAGGACTTTGTGGTGGCCGTACTGGAGGCACGGTAGGGAGGGGCGAGTACTCTGGGGACATTTGTTGGTTTTGTTGCGCTTGCTGTTGTTGGTGACGATAGTCACGTAATAGCCTACCCGAAGGCCGGGACCCACTATTTTCACTAGAATGGTTATTATTGGATTGTTGTTGGTTCCAGAAGTTACTACCCATAGGTATTGTGTCCTTATAATATTTTAGAAGCGGTTCTGCTTTTTACTCCCGCACATGTCAGCCGCTCAAAGTATCTATAAGAAATATCCCTGATCTATTAGGAAAGAACGAGCAGCACAGAGTTTCTGGGAAAATATGCCCAAACGCCTCACCCACTATGCCCCTAATTACTTATCCCAACGAATAAGCCATGACAGCTTAACACATATCTCCTATTCAGGCCATTACATGCAGGAGTGCAGAGGGCCGCCGCCCTTTGCCGGAGCGCGAGGTGCCCTCGCAAAACTCCCTCCCCTTCGCCGCCCAAGTCGGCAACATGCAGGAGTGCAGAGGGCCGCCGCCCTTTGCCGGAGCGCGAGGTGTCCTCGCACAACTCCCTCCCCTTCGCCATCCAAGGTGGCAACATGCAGGAGTGCAGAGGGCCGCCGCCCTTTGCCAGAGCGCGAGGTGCCCTCGCACAACTCCTCCCTCCTTCGGCGGCGAAGGCGGCAAAATAGAACTTTTCAATCGCCCTGCTGGCACCCTATAGCCAAGATTCACCAAACATGCTACACTGGCATCGTCCAGTTCCATAATCTCATCAAATCATGTACAATAAGAAAAATCGACACTATACAATCGAGAGGAGCCACTGGCATGTTCTTAGCCCGCGTCCGGCCATTACAAATCATTCTCCTCTTCCTCTGCATGTCTATCGCATCCCTGGTCGCCTTTTCTCCCTCTGCACTCGCTGCAAGCGCAAACGCAAACACAAGGACAGGTGACCCTATTACAATCACCTCTCAAACTGATAAAATCAACTACCCCACTGCTATCGACTTTCATATGAGCGCAAGCGATACCAGTAGCCCCATCACCTCAGCAACCATTTACATTATGTTTAACGCTGGCGGCTACCAGGAACAGCACGCGATAGCAAATTTACGGCCCGGACGCACCATCAGCACTCTCTGGCACGAAGATACCGCCGGCGATAACTTCCACGCAGCAGGCTCACATGTAAGCTACTACTGGCAACTGGGCGATAGCACAGGCCACACGCATACTGATACAGCACAGCAATTCACTACTATAGACACTCGCTTCTCCTGGCAACACCTGTCACAGGGAATGTTACAGGTCAACTGGTACAATCGCTCTCAAGATTTTGGGAATGTCTTGCTCAACCAGGCAAGTGCAAGCCTGGAACGTATCAGCCAAAAGCTCGGTGGCGGTCTGCTCCGACCCATCAATCTCTGGGTTTATGCAACCGACGAGGATTTTCATGGCTCACTCGCCCCCAACTCTTACGAGTGGGTTGGAGGACAGGCACATCCCTCGCTCGATGAGGCATCCATCGTCGTCCAGGATACCTCCGACGAGACTCTGGTGCGCGATATGCCCCACGAGTTAACGCATCTTGTCTTCCACCAGTTAACAGAGAAAGGCATAGGAAACTACACTCCCATCTGGTTCGACGAGGGATTAGCGGTCTATAACCAGGCATACCAGGAGCCGGAAATGACTGCACGCCTGCAAAGAGCGCTCAATAGCCAGTCGCTGCTGCGCTTAGACTCGATCTCATACAGCTTCCCCAGTAATGCCGACCAGGCCTACCTGGCTTATGCCCAGAGCTGGAATCTGCTTGACTACATGTACACTACCTTTGGCCAACCCAGGATGGTGCGGTTTATTAGCCTATTGAATAACATACAGAGCGACTTTGGCGAGGACCTGGAACGAGCATTGGGAGTCGATCAAATCCACCTTGAGAATCAATGGCATCTCAAGTTGCACCAACCTGCCCTGATCCCGCCCGATCAGCCCACTCCGACACCAACAGCACGACCAGCACAGAAGGCAAAGCAGAGCCCGAGTATTCAGGATACCAGTTCAACGCCGCTCCTGCTGCTTGGTAGTGCTCTTGTGCTGGGGTCTGGCATTATTATGATCCTGGTTATCGTAAACATGAGACGCCGCCGCCACAAGACATGGGCTGTACAGACCGCGCAAGAAATCCTTGCCTCCAGTTTGTCCACTCCAACTTCAACAACGTCATGGCAACAAAATAACGGCGTTCCACCATCCAATTCACAAATGCCCTATACTCACCCGTCAACATATATGCCATTCCCACCGCAACCACCCTTGGGACAAAACAAACAGACTACCTATCGTACTCCTGAACAGGCTTTTGGCGCACCTCCACCAGATATGCCGCCAATCTCAAGGAATGATCTATGGGACTACCCTGATGCTGACAGACAAGGACTATCAGATCGAAGAAATGCCGGTGGGAGCCAGGGTGCAGGGAAAGCACCATCACCATTTGTTCCGGGCCAGGAATCCCCAGGACAAAAACCTGGTTGGCACCCTTCCCAGGAATGATTGATGCAGATTAACAAAATAAACCAGCCCAACCGCATGGGCCGATTATGTAAATTGACAAATTATGCAGATTAACAAAATAATCCGGCCAACTGTAGGTGCCGATTTATCGCGCACACCGCCGATTTATCGGCCCTCGGTGGATGTTCTGATGTCCGCATTTAATAGTCAATGTGCATAATCCGGCAATCCCGTAGGGGCCGATTTATCGCATCCATAAATGACCCGACGAACTATAACATGATTAAGGAATTTGAGATGGAAGTGCTCGACCCGTCCGCTCGCTATTATCAATCTGGCGCATTGCCACTGGACGAACTGGCCTACTGGATTGCCTTCAGCCGCGTCCTCGGCATCGGACCAGTACGTTTCAAAATGCTGCTCGACTATTTTCATGATGATGTCGCCGCAGCCTGGCATGCCGATAGCAAAACCCTCGCCCAGGCAGGGCTTGATCAAAAGACGATCGCCACCTTCCTCAAACAGCGAGCCAGCATCATTCCAGAGCAAGAACTCGAACGCCTGGAAGGATTGCGCATTCGCATCATCACCTGGAAGGACAAAAATTATCCGAATCTCCTCAAAGAAATTGACTATGTGCCGCCCGTCCTCTACATTTGTGGCACTCTCACGAAAGAGGATGAGTTTGCTCTCGCCGTCGTTGGTACACGAAAATTAAGTGTATATGGACGCCAGGTCACAGAACGATTAGTAACCGACCTGGCAAAGGGCAAAGTCACAATAGTGAGCGGGCTGGCGCGTGGCATCGACACAGTTGCGCATACATCTGCACTGGATGCAGGCGGGCGCACACTGGCAATCCTGGCAAATGGCCTGGATACGATCTACCCGGCAGATAACCATGGGTTGGCAAAGCGCATCGTCGATTCTGGACAGGGAGCACTGATCACCGAGTTCCCACTTGGAGTGAAACCGGAGACCGTCAATTTTCCCCGGCGCAACCGCATTATCTCAGGGCTTTCACAAGGAGTCCTGGTCACGGAAGCACCCAAAGCCAGTGGTGCACTCATCACAGCAGGCTGTGCTCTCGACCAGGGGCGCGAAGTATTTGCCGTTCCGGGAAGTATCCTCGCGCCGGGAAGTTTCGGTACCAACAAACTCATCCAGGATGGGGCACGCATGGTCACGGAAGTCAACGATATCCTTGAAGCGCTCTGTTTGCATGCTCACTGGTCACCTCAAGGGCATAGGGAAAAGAAACCACGTCCACCGGTAAAAACCAGGTGGCAGTTAGCTGCCCGCGCTTCGTGCTCTCGGCCATTCTGTTTATCTCCCGCCACAGCATGACACGTTCTTTAGTTGTTTCGGTAAACGCTGCCGCGGCTGAAAGGTCACTATACGTCACCGTCCACCAGTAAAGCGGCTCCAACTCAATGACACCCCAACGGGGTCGGCGTACTCCCAACTGCGATGCCCGCATTTTTATTTGCCCTCGCGATTTCGTTGGAATTGCCTGCAAGACCTCTATTTGTGGGTGGTCGGGGTAGAGTAAGCGGAGTGACGTTTCTTCTTCCTCTGTCCAGACATTCTTCACTTTATTGTTCCGGGGATCGCTTCGCCACACGAACGCCACATCATCACGGGAAGACACCGGGCTAATCCAGCTGATATGCACGGTATATAAATGGGGTGAAATGGCGTTGACTTTAACTTCCTCGATCAGCTTGCCGATAATATCCTTCTTGGTCTGAGGACTCTTACTATTAAATTCAGCCCGCAAGTGAGAGAGGACATAATAGAAATTCTCAATGGATTGGCCGGGGTCTTCCTGGCTGAGAATGGCTGCTTCTCTGCGCTGCCGCTCCAAGTTACGAAGGGTCGCTTGCAGGTCTCGGTGCGCTTTTATCAGAGGATCGTTGGGCTTGAGTTCGCTTTTTGCTTCTCCCTCCTGCTCCGGCTTGACCAACAGCACAATCGTTTGACTCAGTTTCTTCAGCGCTGCGTCTGTCCGTTGGATCGCGGTATCGAGGACTGCCAGCGTGCTTTCGCCTGCTTTGCCTACCGTATCAAAGTAGTGTCTGATCCGCTCCACCATCTCTGTATCGTACTCCGCCAGGGCAATGAGCCGATCAAGAATAATAGTGTCCAGTGCCGGACAGGGCAGCGCCCAGGCTTTCTGCACACGGCCTAACCCGACCATTGCTCTCTGTCCCAGATACCCTCCTTTCAGAGCAGTGTAGACGGGGTATTTGTAATCCAAGAGCGCATACACGCTGATCGAACCATCATCACTTGTCAGCAGCCCATGCAACATCGCATCGGTCTCAGCACCCTCGCGCCGGTATTGTCTATGTGCCCCGCTTCGGGTAAACGGTGTGCCGTCCAGGTAGGAGCCTGTTATGGCTGCGTAGCATGGTTCTAATACCTCCATAGGGATCGCCGCGTCAAACGCGCCTACAATGAGAATAATCTCTCCTGTTTCCCTATCGCGTCCTCCATACGCATAGCCGCCTAAGACTAAACTGCCCAGGTAGCGAAACAACGCTTGGGCAGTTGCAAACGTGTACCCGCCCGCAACTTTTTTCAAATTCGTCACCGGCTTGTATAGCTCTAAATCCTCAGGAAGCATATACGGAAAGATGTAGGGCTTGCCCTCAACGTAGCGAAGCATCCGCCCTGTCTCAAAGTTGAACTCCTGGAACTTTGCAAAGAGGTCGCGGGCTGGTTCCAACCAGGGCCGGTAAATAACCGGTACTTGTTCCTCTTTGGGCATGTCTTTCAACAGCACGTAGGGAAGCGGTAAACAGCCGCCTCCGTACAAGCCCCTGGACATTTTATAATCCCTGGCCCTGTTCATGTATCCGATCTGGTTTTCGACATACGCATACGAGGCTTGCATGTCCTGTTGGAAAACCTGTAAATCTTTTGTCTTAGTGAGGTCGTAGACAATGACCCCCTGGCTGGTGGGGACAATCACTTTGATTTTCATTTTCTCAGCCAGGGTCGTAAAGGTGCTCACATTGTTGAAGTGCTTATCCCGAAATAATCGGTCAGCCCTGGCTAAGACAAGATCGCCTATCAGCCCACTCACAATGTCTTCGAGCAGCATTCTCACTTTCTTTCGTTTGTCCGGGCCTTTTGTGCCTGAAACGCCTGAACCCTCATCGTAAATTCTGACGTGCGTTAAATCTGACTCACCACGCGCTTGCATGACGAAAGGAATTAACGACTCCTGAAGCAGCCGTGACTCGTAGTGGGCAACGTGGGAGCCTTTTCGTGACTGGCGGATGAGGATCGCGGTATCGCGGCTTATATCCAACTGTACGCTGTGGTGAAACGTCGTTCGTCTTTCTTCCTGAGAAACAATCTTAAATGTCACTCTTGGCCTTCTTTCTGCGCTGCTGTTTCCCTGGGTATGCTTCGCTCTTGCCTGGTTGCCATGTACGCCAGAAACCGCTCTCGTTTCTTCTCTCCTAAGAGACGAAGCCCGATGAAGAATTTAAGCAGCTGCTCCTCATCACAGGCTTCTTGAGACAAAACACGGGGGGGTGTGGAAGTGCTGTTTGAGAGAGACGGAGAAGCCTTTGTGGTATAATACAGCTAATCGTTCTGCAAGCCAACATCTTGTCAGTGACGGGAGGGTGATGTTGTCTGCTCGCAACAGCAACACACCCGCTTTATTTTTTTCTTGTACCTTCAAGTATACCCGAAACATCACCCTGTTTTCCAGTGTTTTCCGAACGAATTTTCCAACAACAACAAACTTCGTTCTGTTACTGTGTCCAGCTAAACGCGCTACCAGAGTTGTAAAGCATTGGCGTTGCGCTGATCCCTTCAATGTGAATGATCAGATCAGGCTTGCCGTGCTGTTTCCCGCCTGTTACTTGCAGCGTCACAACACGGTTATTACTCCCCTCCTCAATCAGCATCGCGCTCGTATAGACTCTCGCGTGTTCCATGCTGCCGCCTGGGAACTCGATCACAGTTATCTTGCCGTGCAGGTCAAAGGCAAGAAAATGCGTCGGGTTTGCCTGGCTGTCCTCATGGCCGACAACCGCATCGAGTTGAAATACTCTGCTTCCCCCATACTGCCACTGGTCGGTAACAGACTGCCACCAGGGAGTAACAACCGCTTGCCAGAGCACAACAACGACAACAACAAGCAGCATGCCAACAAGCATAAATACGTAGTGGTCTCGCTGCTGCGGGGGAACAACTGCTTGGGTGTCTGTCTGGACTGCTGGCTTTCCTGCGCTGGCACGTCTGACAGGTATGGGAAGATTATGATAGGAGCTTGCCATCTCAATAGCCTTTCTTGACACGGGGGCTTCTCATGTGGCTTAATTGCAGATGAGAACCCGAATTATCTCGTTTCCAGGGGTTTTGCGGTGTCTCAATTTCACGGCTCTGTCGTCTGAACACGGCAGAGTCAATTTATGTCTCCTTTCCTCACTGCTTGTCGCAAAATAACACTGTTCGTATCAAGTCTACACAAAGCAACACAAAAAAGTCAAGAGGTAGGCAAGCCAAATCTGATTATCCCAGCTTATATTGACTACACACAACAGAGAGACTACAATGTGAGAAATCAGGGGAGGAATACGCTCCATGGAGAATGAAGAACCGTTAACGGTTGAAGAGATTGCCCAACAACTGCGGGTGCATGTTGAAACTGTCCGTAACTGGATACGTTCAGGGGAATTAGACGCAATAGACCTTGGTGGGAAGTATCGTATATATCGAACTGACCTGAACGAATTTTTAGAGCGGAGAAGAACAGGAAAAAAACGAAAAAAAGATACGTCAGAGTAAACAGCCTCTGTTAGTCTTTCTCTGCTTATTTTGGGGGTATAGTTGGAGCAAATACTCCTACCCTCTCCCAGCACTATTGGAGGTGCGGCCAATCTTCCTCAGTGCCTGGAATTGATACGCAAGCGCTGATGCCCGCGTCATGGCAACTGGTATAATTAGGCTGCCAGCACATCATAATAAACATGGCGGTATATTCATCCCAGGTGTTATCACCATAGTCACCATGACTCATGCCAGCGCCAGTAACGCCCTTCTGGAGCCATGCGAGCCAGTAGTGGTGACCTGGCAGCGACAATGCCGGTGGCAAGAGAAATGGTGGAGGTGCCCTACCCGCTAAACCACCTCCCCAAGCCACTTCGTGCTGCCAATAGCCATGACAATGGTGGCATGTCTGGTCATTGACCAGGGTGATGATGGTGGCATCCTGGATACCCAGACCCAGGTTCACCATGTCCTGGATGCCCCGTCCCAGGCCGCTTCACATATCCATACTGACGATGGTGACATTGATAATGAACCTGGCGTAATCGCACCATCTCTCCCCACAACAGCGGCTCTTTCGCTCCGATTCAGGGCAGAACGCGAAAGGGAATACAGTGGGGGCGATGGGTATCAGGTTGCATTATTGCCTCCGCAATTGATCATGGCGGTGATAGGTATATGCATAGCAACATGGGCATGATTACCTGGCAGCCTAGCTGGTGATAGCCGCTACCACCCAGACTAACAAACAACCTAAGAACCTACAAGAACCAGATCGAGAGACTAAAGCCGTGCAGGAGGAGGCAGGCTACACGTGGCTATGGGTAAAACAGGCAATAATACAGGAAGTCATCGGCAGGTATAAATTAGAAAAAGGCGGCCGCATTGACATTATTGAAATGATTAGCTTATTAGAGCATGCGTTCCTCCAAACGCAGCAGGACTCACGGAATGAAGGTACGGAGTGGTTCAGCCAGTTTGTCAGTCAAGTCTTTCAGGAGCTTGACAAGCGGTATGTTAATAGTGTAGAAACGACGCTATCTATGGGTGGAGTGGAGGAAAGGGAAACACCAGAACCAGCACTACCGCAGCCCCAGCAGCAGGGAGGGGAGCGGACTAGTGAAGAACTAACACAACGGTTCATCTACGAAGATGAGAGTAAAGTGCCCCCAGGTGTTGATCCCAAGCAATTAGATTTTCTGCGTGATGCAGCAAGTATAGGCGCGTTTGAGTGGGTGAAAAAATATACTGGCGAAATGATATCAAGATACTACACAACTGAAGCCACTCTTAATGATCTGGCAAAAGAGTATGGAATATCAGTACCAGCAGTTAGGGAAAGAATAACTAGAGGATTAACCAAAATGAGGCGTGTGCTCTACAGGAGCAAACCGGAGTTGGCACAAGAAGATG
>WNGG01000783.1_pt1 | contig 63864 bp, 73 predicted proteins | sample 5400661 | NCBI WGS metagenome assembly WNGG01 (sample SAMN13153372, study PRJNA577476) | soil metagenome | isolation source: 100 cm soil or saprolite under Garry oak tree replicate 1 | place: USA:California | collected 2016-06-15
CCCCCGGTCGGGTAGAGCAGGCCGGACAGCATCTTCAGGGTGGTGGTCTTGCCAGCCCCGTTCGGGCCGAGGAAGCCGACGATCTCGCCCGGGTCGATCTCGAAGGAGATGCCGTCGACCGCCCGCACCTCCCGGTGCTCCCGCCTGACCAGGCTGCGCACGGCCGCCCGGAGCCCGGCCTCCCGAACCGGCACCACGAACGTCTTGCGCAGGTCGCGGACCACGATATCTGGCATAGGTCCCCTATCAACGCAGACCACCCACGGGCGCGCAACCGCATTTCCGTTCCCCGACAGCCGGTCGGACCGCACCGCCAGAAACGTGGGAACCGGCTCGCCGCCGGGGTGGCGGCCCTACGGGGTGAGCGGCCTGCCGATCTCCCAGTGATGTCCGGATGGGTCGGCAAGGCGGCCGACTCGCCAGCCGTTGCCCTCGCCGACAGGGAAGATCTCGGTCGCTCCGGCGCGGACGGCCCGGGCGAAGACAGGGTCGGGTTCCGCCACGGTCAGGATCATCCGGACCGGCGACCGGCCGCCCAGGGCGTGCGGGTCGCCGTCGGTGTCCCGCTGGACCCAGAAGTTGGCCGCGCCGATGGCGAGCTGGGCGACCTGCAAGGTGCCCGCGTCGTCTTCGAGGCGCTCCAGCTCGACGGCGCCGAAGGCGGCCTTGTAGAAGTCGACGGCCCCGGCCGCGTCGGCGACCGAGAGCCACGGAGAGATGTTTGCGGCCAGCGGTCCAGCTTCCACAGCGTCGCTGCTCATGCGCACCTCCCTGGCGATTCCGGCCGGTGGTCCTCACCCACGGCTGGCCCGACGACGTGCACTGCTGGGACGCGGTGGTGGGGACGCTGGTTGAGGCCGGCTGCCGAGTCTACACGCCCTACCTGCGCGGCTTCGGGCCGACCCGGTTCCGTCGCCAGGAGACGATACGCAGCGGCCAGATCGGCGCGCTGGGCCGCGACCTGTACGACCTGCTCGAGGGCCTGGACCTCCACGACGTGGTGCTCGCCGGCCACGATTGGGGAGCGCGCGCCAGCTATGTGGCCAGCGTGCTCGTCCCGGAGCGCGTCCGCGGGCTGGTGGCGCTGTCGGTCGGCTACGGCTCGACCAGTCTCGACGCGCCGATCTCGTTCGAGCAGGCGCGGGCCTACTGGTACCAGTGGTTTTTCGCGACGCCCAAGGGCCGCCGGACGCTGGAGCACGACCGCCCCGCGCTGTGCCGCCATCTCTGGAGGCTCTGGGCGCCGTCCTGGAAGTTCACCTCCGAGGCCTTCGACGAGGCGGCGAGCGCCTGGGGCATCGTGCTCCACGGGTCCGACGACGGCGCCACGCTCGTCACCGCCAGCGAGGACAAGGACCAGTTCTTCACCGCCGGCTACGAGCGCCGCGTCCTGGAGGGCGTCGGCCACTTCGTGCCGCGCGAGGCGCCGTCGCCAGCCGCGAAGGCGATCCTGCGGCTGGCGACGTAGCTCACCTTCCCTGCTCACCGGCCGGGTCGAGAGCCCTCCGGGCCATCAGCCCTTGGCCTCCTCCTCCAGCTGGTGGGCAGCGGCCCGCAGGGCGCGCCCTTCCTCGGTATCGGCGTCGGCACGAGCGAACTCGTCGAGCTCATGGCTCAGTTCCTCGAGCTCCCGGCCGCCGGCCATCATCTGGACCAGCTCCTCGCGGCTCAGCTCCGCCTTGTTGAACGTGCCGTAGCTGCGGCCGCGGTTGAGTAGGGTGAAGCGGTCGCCGACCGGGTAGGCGTGGTGCGGGTTGTGGGTGATGAAGATCACCCCGAGCCCCTGGCCGCGGGCCTGCACGATGTAGCGCAGCACCACGCCGGCCTGCTTGACCCCGAGCGCGGAGGTCGGCTCGTCGAGGATCAGCACCTTGGCCCCGAAGTGGACGGCGCGGGCGATGGCGACCGACTGGCGCTCGCCGCCCGAAAGCGTGCCGACCGGCTGGGAGGTGTCGCGCACGTCGATGCCCATCTTCAGGAGCTCGTCGCGGGCGGTGCGCATGGCGAGGCCGACGTCGAAGCGACGCCACGGGCCCCAGCCCGCGGTCGGCTCCGAGCCGAGGAAGAAATTCCGCCAGATGCTCATCAGCGGGATCATGGCCAGATCCTGGTAGACCGTGGCGATCCCGCGGGCGAGGGCGTCGCGCGGCGAGCTGAGGTGGACCTGCCGCCCCTCGATCAGGTAGCGCCCCTCGTCCTGCCGGTGGACGCCGGAGAGGATCTTGATCAGGGTCGACTTGCCGGCCCCGTTGTCGCCGAGGACGCACATGACCTCGCCCGCCCGCACACTCATCGAGATTTCCTTCAGCGCGATCACCGTGCCGAAGTACTTCGAGATGTTGTCGACCTCGAGCAGCGGGGTGCTGTTGCGAGCATCGTCACTCATCGCTTCGCCTCCGCGGCTTTCCGGCGGATGTAGTTGTTGACGAGCACAGCCAGGATCAACATGCCGCCGAGGAACACCTGGAACCAGTCGGCGTTGACGCCGGTGATCACGATGCCCTGCTGCACCATGCCGAAGACGAGCGCGCCGAAGACCGCGCCGATCGCCGAGCCGTAGCCGCCGGTCAGCAGGGTGCCGCCGATGACCACGGCGATGATCGCGATGAACTCCTGCTGGGTGCCGCGCAGCACGTCGGCGCCGGTGAATTTCACGACGTCGATGATGGCCACCAGGCAGGCGGCGAACGCGGTGGTCATGAACAGCCCGATCTTGAGCCGGTTGACCGGAACGCCGAGGTTGCGGGAGGCATCCGGCGCGCCGCCGGCTCCGAAGATCCAGTTGCCCACCCTGGTCCGCAGCAGCACCCAGGTGGCCAGAGCGGCAATCGCAAGCCACCAGATGATCGAGACCGAGAATGAGCCGATGTGGCCGGAGAAGAGCGGCTCGACGAAGCCGATCTTGCTGGTGTCGAGCCCGCCGAGCTGGGTGCGGCCGGTGAGCTGCCGGGTGACGCCGATGGTCACGCCCCGGAAGATGAAGAGGCTGGCCAGGGTGACGATGAACGACGGCAGCCTGGTCCGCGTCACGACCAGGCCGTTCAGGAACCCGATGGCCAGCGAGAGGGCGACCGCGGCCAGGATGGCGGCCCAGAGCGGCCAGTTGTACTGCAGGTTGAGCAGCGCGATCGCCATGCCGCTGGCGCCGACGATCGAGCCGATCGACAGGTCGAACTCACCCGCGATCATGAGCAGCGACACCGCCACGGCGAGGATGCCGAGTTCTGAGGCTACCTCGAGATAGCTCGCGGTCCCGTCGGTGCTCAGGAACCCTTTGTCGCCAGCGACGACCGCGAAGAAGATCCAGACGATGATCGCGCCAGCGACCGCGCCGAGCTCCGGTCGGCTGAGTAGGCGCCGGAGGAGCCCGGCGCGCCGCATGCGCTCGTCCGCGCGGGCGCCGGCGGGCGCTTCGGTGACGGCCATGATTTCCCGGCTCCCTTCCCTGGGCGCGAGGGCCCGGTCCGGTCGGGACCGGGCCCTCGGCCCTCGACTCTCAGCGGATGCCCTGCTTGCTGAGGTCGATGACCTGCGCCGCATTGTCCTTGGTGACAAACGCCGGCCCGGTGGTGATGACGCCACCAGTGCCCGGGATGGTGCCGTACTTCTTGTAGAGCGTGAGGAACACGATGGGCAGGTAGCCCTGAATGTACTGCTGCTGGTCGATCGCGAACAGCATCTTCCCGTCGCGCACGGCCTCAAGCACCTCGGGTGAGAGGTCGAAGGTGGCCAGCTTGATCTTGTCGAGCTGGTTGCTGCTCTGCAGAACCTGGAGGGCGGGGGCGGAACCGGTGGGCCCGAGCGCCAGGATCCCGTCGATGTTGCCCGCCGAGCGGATGGCGCCCGAAATCCGGTTCTTGGCGTCGGTCGGGTCGGCGAGGTTGACGGCGAGCACCTTCACCGCGCCGCCGGTCTTCCTCATCGCGTCGGTGAAGCCCTTGCAGCGCAGGTCGAGCGCGGCGTTGCCGACCTCCTGGTTGACGCACAGCGCATTCTTGACGCCGGCCGCCCCCATGCGCTCACCGCCCTGGAAGCCAGCCTCGTACTCGGTCTGGCCGATGTGGGTGAGGACGCCGAGGCTCCTGTAGACGTCGCTGCCGGAGTTGATCGACACGACCGGGATGCCGGCTGCGACCGCCTTCTTGATCGAGGGCCCGAGGGCGTTCGCGTCGGGGATCGACACCACTAGGCCGTCCGGTTTGGAGGCCACCGCCGCGTCGATCAGCCGGCTCATCGCCACCATGTCGAAGGTGCTTGGCGCCTGGTAGCTGACGGTGACGCCTTCGTCCTTGGCCGCCTGGTCAACGCCATTCTTCACGACCGACCAGAAGGGGTCGGAGGCCTGGCCGTGGGTCACCACGGCGAACTTGAAGCCGGTCGACTTGCTGGCGCCACCCGCGGTCGAGCTGCTCTTGTTACTGCCGCAGCCGGCGGCGAGCAGGACGAGGACGACGGCCAGAACCGGCCACAGCAAGCGCTTCCTCAGCATGGATACCTCCTGTGATTGGTGGTTGCGCGCTTCGCTCCGAGAACTGTCATGCCACCTCCTCCACGCGGACGGGCCGATGCTCGGCGCGGGACCGGTCGGCGGCGATGGCGACGAGCAGGCATGCCCTGGCGTCCTCGCCGGTGCACCGGCTCGCCGCTCGGCCCTGGGCGACCTCGACGAACGCGGCGAGCTCGGCTCGGTAGGCGGGCTCGAACCGCTGCATGAAGTCGCGGTAGCCGGGACCGGGGGGCGCCGCCGCGCCCGGCTCGACCGAGCGCAGCGGCGTCCGGTCGTCCAGGCCGACCGCGATGCTGTCCCTGACGCCGAACAGCTCCATGCGGACGTCATAGCCGAGGGGGTCGCGCCTGGTGCCCGACAGGATGGCGAGGGTGCCGTCCTCCAGGCGCAGGACGGCCACGGCCGTGTCGATGTCGCCGTACCTGGCGAACATATGGTCGTCGAGGACCGCGCCGTCGGCGTAGACCTCGGCGACCTCCTGCCCGGTCACCCACCGAAGGATGTCGAAATCGTGGATGTGCAGGTCGCGGAAGATCCCACCGGACACCGGGATGTACGACTCGTGCGGGGGGGCCGGGTCGTGCGTGGCCATCCGCACCACCAGCAGCCGGCCCGGCTCGCCGGCCGCGACCCGGCGCCGGGCCTCCTGGTAGCCGGCGTCGAAGCGGCGCTGGAAGCCGATCTGCAGCGCGATGCCAGTCTCGCGCACGTGCTCGATGACCGCGTCGGTGGCCTCCAGGTCGAGCGCGATCGGCTTCTCGCAGAACGTCGGCAGGCCCGCGTCGGCGCCGAGGTGGATCAGCTCGGCGTGCGCGGCGGTGGCGGCCGTGATGACGAGCGCGTCGACCCCGGCGTCCACGAGCGCCGCGGGTGTCGGCGCCGCGGTGGCACCGACGTCGGCCGCGAGCTTGGCGGCCCGGTCCGGCTCGAGGTCGGCGATGGTCAGCGCGTCCACGGCGGGCGACGCAAGCAGGAGGCGGGCATGAAGGGCGCCGATCCGCCCAGCTCCGACGAGTCCGACGTGCATGGCGCTATACCGCATTGGTGAAGCGCGGATGCTGGGTCGTCCGGCCATGTCTGTAGCCCTCCGTCATGGTCTCACAGGTAGGTCCGTTGCCGCCGCTTGCGCTCCAGGTAGTCCTCCCGCGCCTGGCGCGTGGACTCGAGCCCGGCCACCTCGGCGACCGGCACGTCCCACCAGGCACCCGAGTCCGGGGCGGGCACCAGCGGATCGCTGGGAACGTGGACAACCGTGGTGCGGCTCGACTTGCGCGCCTGCTCCAGCGCGGTTCGCAGCTGCTCGGCGGTGGTGGCGCGCAGCACCTCGGCGCCGAGGCTGGCCGCGTTGGCGGCCAGGTCGACGGGGAGGACGTCGCCGTCGAGCCGGCCGGAGTCGGGATCGCGGTACCGGTAGCTGGTGCCGAACCGCTGCGAGCCGACCGCCTCCGAGAGGGCGCCGATCGAGGCGAAGCCATGGTTCTGCACCAGCACGACGTTGAGCTTGACGCCCTCCTGGACGGCGGTGACCAGCTCCTGGGCCATCATCAGGTAGGAGCCGTCACCGACCAGCACGAACACCTCGCGGTCCGGCGCCGCCAGCTTCACGCCCAGGCCGCCGGCGATCTCGTAGCCCATGCAGGAGTAGCCGTACTCGACGTGGTAGCCCTTGGGATCCCGAGTACGCCACAGCCGGTGCAGCTCGCCGGGCATGCTGCCGGCGGCGCACACCACCACGTCGCGTGGCTGGCTGACGTCGTTGACCGCGCCGATGATCTCCGACTGCGCCAGCGGGGGACCGTGGCCCAGGCGGTAGGCGCGCTCCACCACGGCGTCCCACTCGCGGGCCAGCTCGGCGGCGCGGCGCCGGTAGTCCAGCTCGACAGCGTAGCCCCCGAGCGCCTCGCCCAGCGCGACCAGGCCGACGCGCGCGTCGGCGAGCAGCGCCACCCCCGCCTGCTTGACCGCGTCCATCGGCGCGACGTTCAGGTTGACGAAGCGGACGCCCTCGGCGAACAGGCTTCGCGAGGCGGTGGTGAAGTCGCTCCAGCGGGTGCCGATGCCGATGACCACGTCGGCTTGGCGGGCGATGGCGTTGGCGGCGGTGGTGCCGGTGGCGCCGATCGCGCCCAGCGCGCTCGGGTGGTCGTAGGGGAGCGATCCCTTGCCCGCCTGGGTCTCGGCGACTGGGATGCCGGTGGCCTCGCAGAATTCGCGCAGCTCGCCGGTGGCCTCGGCGTAGATCGTGCCGCCGCCGGCGACGATCAGCGGCCGGCGCGCCGAGCCGATCAGCTCGGCCGCGGCGGCCAGCGCACGCGGCTCCGGCGGCGGCCGGCGGATCGGCCAGACCCGCTCGGCGAGGAACTCCTCGGGGAAGTCGAAGGCCTCCGCCTGGACGTCCTGCGGCAGCGCGAGCGTCACCGCGCCGGTGGCGGCCGGGTCGGTCAGCACCGCCATGGCCTCCAGCGCCGAGGAGATGAGCTGCTCGGGCCGGTTGATCCGGTCCCAGAAGCTGGAGACGGGCTCCAGGCAGTCGTTGACCGAGACGTCGGGGGAGCGAGGGTCCTCGAGCTGCTGCAGCACCGGGTTGGCCACGCGGGTGGCGAAGACGTCGCCGGGCAGCAGCAGGACCGGGAGCCGGTTGATGGTGGCGCCGGCCGCGCCGGTGACCATGTTGGTCGCGCCGGGGCCGATCGAGCTGGTGCACGCGAAGGTGGACAGGCGGTTGCGCATGCGGGCGTAGCCGGCGGCGGTGTGGACCATCGCCTGCTCGTTGCGCGCCTGGTGATAACGGAGGTCGTCGCCAGCCTCGAGCAGCGCCTGGCCGATGCCGGCGAGGTTGCCGTGCCCGAAGATGCCCAGGCAGCCGGCGATCAGGCGCTGGGTCACCCCGTCGCGCTCGCTGTGCTGGCTGGCCAGGAACCGCACCAGCGCCTGGGCGACCGTGAGCCGCCGGGTGCGCGCGCTCATGGCCGCCTCCCCCGCGAGGCGAACGGCAGCCGCTCGTCGATTGGCTGTTCCGCCCAGGTCGAGCGCACCCAGGCGTGAGCGGGGTCGTCGCAGAAGCACCAGGCGCGCTCGCCCGGCCCGGCCATGACGTTGAGGTAGTAGAGGTCGTAGCCGGGCGCGGCCATCGACGGGCCGTGGTAGCCCCAGGGGATCAGCACGACGTCGCCAGTTCTGACCTCGGCGCACAGGTCGATCTGCCGGTCGGGCCCCGAGCTGTAGACCCGCTGGTAGGCGAAGCCCGGTCCGCCGGGCCCCTCGGCGACCTCGAAGTAGTAGATCTCTTCGAGGGGCACCTCGCCGTCGCGCAGCTCGTCGTGCTTGTGCGGAGGGTAGGAGGACCAGTTGCCGGCGGGGGTCAGCACCTCCACGGCGATCAGCCGGTCGGCCTCGAACGCCTCGGGCGAGCAGAAGTTGTTGACCTGCCGGCTGCTGGGCCCGGCGCCGCGCAGCTCGATGGGGACCTTGCCGGCGGGGCCGTAGCGGGGCTCCAGGGTGCGCGTCGCCCGCGCCGCCGGTAGCGCGAAGCGGCCGCCGGTTTCCGAGGCGATCTCGGCCTGGTGGTCGCGCGGGAGGTAGGCGAAGTCGGTCACGCCGGAGAAGGGGCTGTCGCGTCCGTCCAGCTGGAACCGTCGCCCGCCGCAGGTCACCGCGCACCCGCCCGACAGGGGCAGCACCAGCAGCTCGTCCTCGCCGGTGTCGATGGCCTGGCCGCCGCCGGCGGGCAGCTCCAGCACGCGCAGGCCGCTGAACGACCAGCCGGCCAGCTCCGGGGTGACCGCCAGCGGGAACCCGCCGCCGGCGGCGCTGCCGGCGGGCAGGAGATGGCGTCGGGTCATCGGCTCACCTCCGCTGCTCCAGCAGCCCGACGGCGGTGTCGACCGCGGCGGCGACGTCGCCGTCGGGCGGGAACAGCAGCGCCCGGCCGGCCACCAGGCCGAAGACGGTCGGCAGCGTCAGCGCCTTGCTCCAGCCGGTGAAGGCGGCGTCCGGGTCGCCGGTGACGTCGCCGCCGAGGATCAGCGCCGGCAGGGTGGTGGCCGCCATGACCCGCTCCATCTCCTCGACGAAGGGCACCTTGAGCCAGGTGAAGGCCGAGGTCGTGCCGATCCCGGCGGCCACCGTCATGGCGCGGATCATGGCGTCGGCGGTCAGCTCGTTGCGCACCTTGCCTTGGACGCGGTGGCAGATGAACGGCTCGATCACCGCCAGCAGGCGGCGCCGGGCCAGCGCGTTCACGGCGTGGGCACAGGCCTCCAGCGTGCCCGCGGTGGCGTGGTCGCCCGGGTCGATGCGCAACAGCATCTTGCCCCCCTCGCAGCCGATGGCGTCCAGCGCCTCGGCGTCGTAGGCGGTGAAGCGGTCGTCGATCTCGAAGGCGGTCCCAGCCAGCCCGCCGCGGTTCATCGAGCCGATCACGACCTTGCCGTCCAGGGCGTCCAGCAGCAGCAGGTCCTCGATGATGTCCGGCGTGCCGAGCACGCCGTTGACCCCCGGCCGCGACAGCGCCAGGCAGATGCGGTCCAGCAGCTCGGTCCGGCTGGCCATGGCGAACGGGTCGCTGCCGACCCGCAGCGAGCCGCGGGCGGGATGATCAGCCGCGATCACCAGCAGCCTGCCGTGCTCGTTGAACAGCGAGCTGGGGCGCCGGCGCCGGGCCGCGGCCTCGATGATGGCCCGCGGCCGCCGGGTCCGGGCGTCGAGGATGGCCTGGAGCCGCTCAGCGCGCACCGGCGGCCTCCTCCAGGAGCGCCTCGACCTCGGCCGCCTCGGGCATGGCGTCGGCGCAGGCCAGGCGGGAGGCGACGATCGCGCCGGCCGCGTTGGCGAAGCGCAGGAGCCGCTCGAGGTCCCAGCCGACCAGCAGCCCGTGGCACAGCGCCCCGCCGAAGGCGTCGCCGGCGCCGATGCCGTTGACCACCTCGACGCTGATCGGCGGCACCTCCACGCGGCCGCTGCCGCCGACCGCCAGCACCCCCGCGGGGCCCTGCTTGACGATGGCGAGGTCCACGCCCGCGTCGCGCAGCGCCGCGGCGGCGGCCACGGGCTCGCGGACGCCCACCGCCGCCTCGCACTCGTCGAGGTTGCCGACCGCGACGGTGGCCTGGGCGAGGGCGCTGGCGAACCACGGGCGTGCCGCCTCGGCCGAGGGCCAGAACATCGGCCGCCAGTCCAGGTCGAACACGGTGATGCCGCGCTTGCCGCGCGCCCGCAGCGCCTCCAGGGTGGCCGAGCGGCTGGGCTCCTGGCACAGGCCCGTCCCGGTCACCCAGAAGACCTTCGCCTCGCGGATGGCGTCCAGGTCCAGCTCCGCGGTGGCGATCTCAAGGTCCGGGGCCTTGGGGAAGCGGTAGAAGTACAGGGGGAAGTCGTCGGGCGGGAAGATCTCGCAGAAGGTCACCGGCGTCGGCAGCCCCGGCACGGCGCTGACGTAGCGGTCGTCGACCCCGAAGCGCCGCAGGGCGTCGTGGAGGAACTCGCCGAAGGGGTCCTGCCCCGTGCGGGTGATCACCGCGCTGGTGCGCCCGTAGCGCGCCGCGGCCACCGCGACGTTGGTGGCGCTCCCGCCGAGGTACTTCCCGAACGAGGTCACCTCGCGCAACGACACGCCCACCTGCAACGGATAGACGTCCACGCCGATCCTGCCCATCGTCAGCACGTCGAAGGCTGGGCGCGCCGGGGCCGCCGCGCTCACGGTGCCAGCTCCCGCAGGAAGGTGAGGCTGGCGCGCACCGCGGCGGAGGGCCCCTTGCCCGGTGCGGGCTCGTGGTCCAGGACCGCGTCCTGCTCCATGACGTACCAGCCCTGGTAGCCGGCCGACTCCAGCACGCGGACGATGGCGGCGACGTCGACGTCACCGGTGCCGAGCGGGCGGTACATGCCGGCCTTGACCGCCTCGGTGTAGGTCAGCGCACCCGAGCGGATCTGGGCCGCCAGCCAGGCGTCCACGTCCTTGAGGTGGACGTGCCCGATGCGCTCGGGGAACGCCGCCGCCAGCCGTGCCGGGTGGGATCCCCCGACGAGCAGGTGCCCGGTATCGAGGCAGAGCGCGATGGACGAGCCTTCAAGGACCCGCGCGACCTCCTGCGGCCCCTCCACGATCGTGCCGACGTGCGGGTGCAAGGTGGCCGTGATCCCTCGCTCGGCCGCGGTGTCGTGGACCCGGTCGAGGTTGGCGAGCAGCACCCGCCACCGGTCGTCGTCCAGGTGGACGCGCCCGTCGTAGCCGTCCAGCCCGGTCGCGGCGGCGAGCACCAGCGTCGACGCCCCGGCCGCCGAAAAGGCGTCGAGCACCGGTGCGACCGTGCCGGGGACGTCGCGGCCCGGGTCGTGGAGCACCAGCGGGACGAAGCCGCCGACGGCGCGCAGGCCGTAGGCGTCCAGCAGGCCAGCCCACGCCGGCGGGTCGCCGGGGAGGAACCCGTCCGGCCCCAGCTCGGTGGCGGCGAGCCCGAGCGCGCGCATCTCGCCGAGGACGCGGTCGGGCGGGAGCTGGTAGCCCCAGTCGGGCACCTCGCACACGCCCCAGGAGATCGGCGCGCCGGCGACGCGGTCCAACAGCGCCGCGCCCATCAGCGGACCTCGTCCACTTGGACGGGGCGGCGCTCGGCCAGCGAGAGCGCGGCCGCCTCGGCGACGTAGAGCGCTTCGAGCGCGTCCTCGGGAGGGCACGGGTTCGGGATCCTGCCGAGCGCGAGGGCGACGAACTCGGCCAGCTCGGTGGCGTAGGCCGCCTGGAAGCGCTCGAAGAAGCTCGCGTAGGGCCTGCCGTCGGGCCAGGCGACCCGCGGCTCCGCCGAGCGCAGTGGCGCCTGCTCGTCCAGGCCCACCGCGATCATGGCGCGGCTGCCGTGCACCTCGAAGCGCACGTCGTAGCCCGCGCCGTTGTAGCGGCCGCCGAGGACGGTCGCGACCGTGCCGTCGTCCAGCAGCAGGGTGACCGTGGCGGTGTCGACGTCGCCCGCCGAGGCGAAGTAGTCGGCGCCCTTGTTGCCGCCGACCGCGAACACGCTGACCACCTCGCGTCCGGTCACGAACCGGAGGCTGTCGAAGTCGCGGTAACCCGCGTCGAAGCGGCGCTGGAAGCCGACCTGCAGCGACCCGCCCCTGGCGCTGGCGTGCACGAGCACCTCGCGGGTCCCGGGGACGTCGGCGGCGAGCGGCTTCTCGCAGAACACCGGGATCCCCGCGTCGAGCGCGCGGTGCACCAGCTCGGCATGCGCCGAGGTGGCCGCCGCGATCACCACGGCGTCGGCGTGGCCGTCGAACAGCTCGTCGACGGCGGCGACCTCGGCTCCGACCTTGTCGGCGAGCTGCCGTGCGCGCCCGTTGTCGACGTCCGCGACGACCAGCCCGGCGACCTGCGGGTCGTCGGTGAGCGTCCCCGCGTGGAGAACGCCGATCCGGCCCGCCCCGACCAGTCCGACTCGCATGCGTTATGCCCCTTGGCCAGCAGTGGCAGATGACGACTTCTACGCCGGATCTCATGCCAGTGTCAAGAGTAGGTCCTGACATATTGACGTACGCTCAGCTTGACGTAAGTATGACGGCAGCAGCCGACCAGGAGACGAGCGCCGTGAGCTACTCACCGGCATCCATCGCGGTCGACCGGGCCAGCCCGGTCCCGCTCTACTACCAGGTTGCCCAGGAGCTCGAGCGCGCGATCGAGTCGGGGGAGCTCAAACCCGGGACACGGCTGGACAACGAGATCGCCCTGGCCGACCATCTCGGCCTCTCGCGGCCGACGATGCGGCGGGCGATCGAATACCTGGTCCAGCGCGGGCTGCTGGTGCGCAAGCGGGGCGTCGGCACCCAGGTCGTCCACCCCAAGGTGCGGCGCCCGCTGGAGCTGACCAGCCTCTACGACGATCTCGCCGGCGCGGGCAAGCGACCGGCGACCAGGGTGCTCTCGCTGGAGCTCGCTCCCGCGCCCGACGCGGTGGCACACGAGTTCGGCCTGCCAGAGGGCACCCCGGTGCTCACGCTGGAGCGGATCCGCTTCGCGCAGGACGAGCCCCTGGCGCTGCTGCACAACTTCATCCCGACAGGGCTGGTCGAGCTGACCGCGGAGGCGCTCGAGCGGACCGGCCTGTACCAGCTCATGCGAGCCGCCGGCGTGCGCCTGCACCTGGCCTCGCAGACGATCGGCGCGCGCGCCGCCACCGCCGCCGAGGCCGCGGCGCTCCAGGACAGGAAGGGCACCTGCGTCCTGACGATGCAGCGCACCGCCTTCGACGACACCGGGCGGGCGGTCGAGTACGGCTCCCACCTGTACCGCGCCTCGATCTACTCCTTCGAGTTCGCCCTGACTAGCCGCTGAGCGCCTTGGTGGCGCGCACCAGCGCGTTGCCGATCCCCCAGGCGACCCCCAGCTCGGCGAGCCGTTCCACGTCGGGTGGGGCGTGCGGCAGGGTGGAGTCGACCGGCGGCAGCGCCAGGTTCCGGGCGGTCCGGACGACCGCGGGCGCCCTGGTCAGGTAGTCGTGGGCCGCGTTGAGCTTGCCCGCCACCTGGAGCACGCGACGGTCGCGCCGCGCGGCCGCCTCCAGCAGCTCCTCCAGCGTGCCGAAGGTCCGGAGCAGGCTGGCCGCGGTCTTCTCGCCGATCCCGGCGACCCCGGGCAGGCCGTCGCTGGGGTCGCCCCGGAGCGTGGCGAAGTCGGCGTACTGGTCGGGGGCGACGCCGTACCTGGCCAGCAGGGCGGCGCCGTCGATGATCTCCAGCTTGGCGACGCCACGGCCGGTGTAGAGCACGCGGACCGCGCGGGCGTCGTCGATGAGCTGGAACAGGTCGCGGTCGCCGGTGACCACGTCGACCGGCATGGTGGCGCGCTCCGCTAGCGTGGCGATCACGTCGTCCGCCTCGTGCTCTGGCGCGCCGACGGCGGCGATGCCGAGCGCCTCCAGGGCGTCGAAGATGATCGGCACCTGCTCGGCGAGCCCCGGCGGCTCGGCCTCGCCGGGCGGCGCGCCACCCGCCGGCGTCGCTTCCTGCACGGCCAGCCGGTGCGTCTTGTACGAGGGGACCAGCGCGACCCTCCATGCCGGGCGCCAGTCCTGGTCGACGCAGGCGACCAGGTCGCTGGGGCGGAACCTGGTGATCAGCGTCGAGACCATGTCGAGGAACCCGCGCACCGCGTTGGTGGGGGTGCCGTCCGGCGCGGGCATCGCGCTCTTCACCCCGTAGAACGCGCGGAAGTAGAGGCTGGCGGAGTCGAGCAGCATCAGGGTCACGGGCCTGGGCTCCTGGTCCGGCCGGCTCAGGCGCCGGTGGGCGCTCGACGGGCCGCGCGGTACATGCCCACCACCTCGTCGACGGTGGTCGCGTCCTCGGGGGCCTTGTCGTCGCGGTAGCGGCCGGTGAATCGCGGGAAGCGCAGCGCCAGGCCCGAGTCCTCCTTGACCTGGCCCCAGCCGGCGGTGTGGTTGGGGGACAGCGTCAGCTCGGCGCCGAGCACCTCCAGGACCATGCCGGGCTCGAACCACACGTCGGCGCTGCGGCGCGCGTCGACCCTGGCGGGCCGCTCCGGGCTGGCCAGCGGCGCCAGCTTCGCCGGCAGCGCGGCCAGCTCGGCGTCGCTGAAGCCGGTGCCGCACTTGCAGACCGTGCGGAAGACGTCGGCGGCCGAGTCGTAGGCCGCCAGCAGCAGCGCCCCGTAGACGCCGGCGCGGCGGCCGCGCCCGTACAGCGCACCCACCACCGCCAGGTCGAGGGTGTCGCTCAGCTCGGTTCGGTAGTCCCGCTTGAGCTTGATCCACATCCAGCCGCGCGCGCCGGCCTGGTAGCCGGCGGTCGGTGCCAGCGACTTGCAGAGCAGGCCCTCGCAGCCGTCGGCGACCGCCTGCTCGAAGGTCGCCTCCAGCCCCTCGACGCTGCTGGCCCGCTCGGCGGTTGCCACCCGGAGCTGCGGCGACAGCGTGATGGACCGCTCCAGCCGCGCCCGCCGCTCCAGGTAGGGCAGCCGGGTGAGGTCCTCGCCGTCGGCGTACAGCATGTCGAAGCAGAACAGGCTCACCGGCACCTCGCTGACCGCCTCGGCGATGCCGTGCTTGCGCCGCCGGTACATGACCTCCTGGAACGGGCGCAGGTCGCCGGTCGCAGGGTCGGCAGCGACCACCTCGCCCTCCAGGATCGCCTCGCGGGGGCCCAGCCCGGCGGCGAGCAGCTCCACGACGTCGGGAAACTGGGTCGAGACGCGCTCCAGCCGGCGGGTGAACAGCTCCAGCCCCCCGTCGGCGGTGCGGTGGGCCTGCACCCGCATGCCGTCGTACTTGTACTCGGCCGCGCAGGTCCCGCCCAGCTTGTCCAGGACCTCGGCCGGGCTCGACAGCCGCTGGGCGAGCATCGGCCGGACCGGGTTGCCCGCGCGGACCCGTATCTGCTCGACCGCGGCGAGCCCGCCGGCGGCCAGCGTCGAGGCGACCAGGCCCAGGTCGGAGCAGATGTTGTAGGCACGCTCCAGCACCGGGCGGGCGGCGCGGCCGCCGGCGTGAACGGCGGCCAGCGCGTCCAGGATGGTGGCGGTGCCGATCCCCAGCCGCAGCGAGCCGGTGACCGTGCGGATCAGGTAGCGGCCCTCCAGCGGGGTGGCCTGCCCGAGCAGCCCGGTGAGCAGGTCGAGCTTGCCGCCCTGGGAGCCCTGACCCTCCTGGCGGGCGATCTCGTGGAGGGTCTCGAACACCACCGCGACCTCCAGGGTCGCCGGCCGCCCGGCGGCCGTGGCGGCCAGTAGCGTCTCGGTCGCCAGACCGAGGTCGCCGACCTCGCGGGCGCTGGCCAGCACCTGCTCGCCCGGCAGGCCGACCGCCTGGGCAACCGCCCTGGCGGCCAGACGCTCGGCGAGGCCGATCTCGATGCCGGTGAAGTCCGGCGCGATCTGGCCCTGGCACAGCATCGCCACGGTGGGCAGCAGGGGGGTCGGGGTCTGCGTGAACAGACCGGCGAGACGGTCGATCAGCTCCAGCCGGGCGGTCGCCGCCTCGAGGTCCCGGTAGGTCTCCGCCACGATCTCGTACTGCACGCGCCCCCCTCTCCCCGGCCGTCCCGGTGACTGCCTCCCCGCAGGATATCGGCAGAACGCGACACTGATGCACACTCCCGCGCGCTCAAGCCTTGACGCGGGAGGCGCGGGTCGTCACCTTCCGCTTCTGCCACACTCCCGACTGACAGGAGACGGTCAGCGAGGGAGTGGAATGAAGGCACAAGAAAATGCGGTGTTCGTCGCCATCAACGCCGTCGAGGTCCCGGCTGAACGCGCCGAGGCGTTCGCCGAGCGGTTCGCCAACCGAGCCGGCGCGGTCTCCTCGAGTCCCGGATTCGTGCGGTTCGAGCTGTTCCGGCCGGCGGACGGCAACACCCGCTGGCTGGTCGTGACCCACTGGCGCTCGCGGGAGGACTTCAACGCATGGCTGGAGAGCCAGTCGTTCGGGCGTGGCCATGCCCAGGAACGTTCGGGCGGTCCCGTGGCCACCGGTTCCGAGCTGTGGCAGTTCCAGGTCGAGCAGGAGGAGTCCGGCCCGCGGACCTCCGAGGACTAGCGACGCTCCCGGGCAAGTCAGCGGATCGCCGGCCGTCCTTGCGCCCTCGACGATCGCGCGTGAAGATCGCGGCGGGTTGACCTGGAGGTTGGCGATGGCGCTGAGGATCATCTGCATGTGCGGGTATGTCATCCAGGGCGAAGACGACGACGAGCTGTGGAGGAACGCGCAAGGTCACATGGGCGTGTTGCACCCCGAGCTGGTCGGCAACGTGACCCGCGAAGACCTCGTCGCGCAGGCCGAGCAGCTCTAGCCTAGCCGTCGGCGCTGTGCAGCAGCAACCGTCGGTGGACGGCCTGCACGGCGGGGCTCGGCGCGATCCCGAGCTCCTCGCGGAGCAGGACCCGTAGCCGCTGGTAGGCGCGCAGCGCCTCGGCGACGTTGCCGCGCCGCTCGAGCGCTTCCATCAGGATGCAGTGCGCGCTCTCGCGGTAGGGCGCGAGTTGGGTCAGCATCCTGGCGCGCTCCTCGGCTTGCGCCAGCGCCGGGCCGCCAAGGCCGAGGCCGGCGGCGGCAAAGCATTCCAGCCCGCGGAGCCGGACCTCCTCCAACCGGCGCCGCCACTGGTCGATCCAGGACGCTTCCAGCCCGGTGAGGAACCGCCTGGTGGCGACGTGGTAGGCGACCCCGGCCGGACCCCACGCATCCGCCCACCGCCCCTGGGCGATGCAGGACTCCGCCCGGTGGGCGCCCTCCAGGGCCGCCTCGACGTCGACGAAGGTCGCCTGCGGCAACCGCAGCTCGATCTCCGTCCGTCCCCGGAAATGGTCGGCGCCCAGGCCGTGCCGCAGCTTGGACAGCAGCACGCTCAGCGCGTTGCCCGCCTCTGCGGAGGCCTCCTCGCCCCAGCCGGCCACCAGCAGCTCATCACGGGGCAACCGACGAGCACGGTTGAGGACCAGGTAGGCGAACAGGACCCGGCCTCTGCGGCCAGGCAGGGCGTCTTCGACGCGGGCGCCGTCGATGTCGGCGACGAACCGCCCGCAGAGCTGGATCCTCGCCTTGGTCCACTCGCCCATCAGGCGACCTCGAGTCAACGTCCTCGTCGTCTCGTTCGTGACGGCAAGCATACGGAACCCTTAGGACGTCGTTTCCCTCCCTTGGACGCAGCCGCCTTGCCCGTCGGGTCGGACGTGCGGGCGCATCACGTCAACGGTGCCCTTGTAGGCGTAGGGGTCGGTCCCGACGACCATCACGATGTCGCGGTGGTCGGCCCGGCCCATGGTGACCCCGGCGGGAGGGAGCCTCCAGGGCAGCAGCGATGCCGCGCTCATGTAGTGGTTGACCAGGGCGCGGCGCAGGCCGTGACGCCCGGTGTTGGGCAGCGACCGGTGCCACCCAGGAGGTCCTACGGCTCCTGCTCGCCCTGTTCGTGCAGGGACCCATCCCCGACCGTGACGGTACGCCGCTGCCCGCCCACGACTGCGGCTTTGCCAACCCGTACCACTTCTCGCGCCGCTTCCACCGCGTCTACGGCCAGCCGCCCGGACGCTACCGCCACGCCTCACGGCGCCCGCAGCCGACCGAGCCGCTCGCTCGAGCCGGGCTGCTCGCCCTCAGCGACCACATCTGGCGGGCGACCTGACGAAGACGCCGCCGTCGCCCCAGTAGACGACGGCCCCGACGATGGCCGGGATCAGGGGTCGAGCGGGGCGGGCCAGGGAGTATCGCACCCGGTGGAGGCGCGCCATCCAGCCGGCGTCCTGTACAACATGCCTGCGCGGTACCACGGCGTGCTCGGCTTCGACGAAGCGGTGGCAAAGGAGATGAGCTACCTGTCATGAGCCCTGACGTGGAATTCGAGGACCCGCTGGCCGCCGCGCTGTGGGAGGCGCGGCGGCACGGCACCACCATCGCGCCGCTCGATCGGGGCGAGCTGACGCTGGATCGCGCCGACCGCGTGGCCGCCGAGCTGTACCAGACGGTCGAGGCGGAGGGCGGGCGCCAGGTGGCCTGGAAGATCGGGGCGGGCGACGCGACGGCACAGGCGCGGTTCGGCACCGACGGGCCGTTCACGGCGCCGGTCCTGGACGCCTCGTGCCTGCGGGACGGGGCGACCCTGCGGCTGGCGAGCCTGGTCGCGCCGAGGCTGGAGGCCGAGATCGGACTGCGCTTCGACGGCGGGTCAGCGGCGGTGCTGCCCTGCATCGAGATCATCGACTGCCGCTTCCCCGGCTGGCAGATCAAGATCGCCAGCGGCTCGCTGATCACGCCGGTGCCGCTGGAGCCGGGGCGCCACGAGGTCGACTTCGGCGAGCTCGGCACTCTCCACCTGGAGGTCACGGCTTGACCGAATCCGAGCGGCTGCGGGTGGCGGTGCTCGGCGCCGGGCTGATGGGCAGCGCCATCGCCGCGGAGTACGCCGCCGCCGGCCACGCCGTGCGCATCACCACCTCCCAGGCCACCAGTGCCACCGTCGCCTTGGCCCGCGTCACCCAGCACCTCCGAGCGGCGGGGGCCTCCGGCGCCGAGCCCGCCCTTGGCGCCGCAGGGGCGGCGGGCGTCCAGTGGTTTCCCACCACGGCCGAGGCGGCCGCCGGGGCGGACCTGGTCGTCGAGTCGCTGCCGGAGGTCGCGGCGATCAAGGCCGCCGAGCTGGCGGCCGCGCAGGTCGCCGCGCCGGCGGCGATCCTCGCCTCGAACACCTCGTCGCTGTCGCTGGCAACCCTCGGGGCGGGCCTCAGCGACCCGAGCCGGCTGATCGGCACGCACTACCTGAACCCACCGCTGGCGTTCCGAGTGCTCGAACTGGTCGAGGGCCCTACCACCGATCCCGCCGTGGCCAAGCGGATGGTCGCGATCCTGCGCTGGATCGGCAAGCTCCCGGTTCCGGTCCGCGATGTGCCCGGGTTCGTGCTCAACCGCCTCCAGATGGCCCTGCTGCGCGAGGCCGTCGAGCTGGTGGACGGCGGCGTGGTCGCCGCCGACGACCTGGACCGGCTGATCCGCGAGGGGCTGGGCCGGCGCTGGTCGGCCGTGGGGCCGTTCGGCACCGTCGCGCTCGGCGGCCCGGCCACCTTCCGGCGCGTCGCCGAGCAGCTCTACCCGGAACTGTCGCGCCGCCAGGACCCGCCCGCGAGCCTGGACCGCCTCGAGCTCGACGAGGCGGGCGTCGCGGTCCTGCGGGCGGCGCGCGACCGGGTGCTCGCCGGCTGGCGAGACGCCGATCGGGACGACCCGTAGGGGGATCTGGATTGCGCCGCTACCGCATCGGCGACATCCTGAGCGACCTCGGCGCGGGGCTCGGCGGCAGCATCGGGCTGGCCCCCAGCGCCAACCTGCACCCGGGCAGGCGGCCCAACCTGTTCGAACCGGTCCACGGCAGCGCCCCCGACGTCGCCGGGCAGGGAATCGCCAACCCGATCGGCGCGGTATGGTCGGCGAGCACGCTGCTGGACGACCTGGGTGAGGAGAAGGCGGCCAGGGGAGTGCTGGCGGCGATCGAGGCGGCCGACTGACCGCCGGAGGGACGGGGAACCCCAAGGGGGTGCCCGGTGAATCGGGAAGCGCCGAGATGGGAAGGAGCCGGAGACATGAGCACCACGCAGCAGGGCCGGACCACGGCGGGGTTGCCGAGCCGGACGCTCTACGAGGGGTACGAGCGCGCCGCCGCTCGCTCGTTCCTGCTGAACATCGGCTACAGCCGCGAGGACCTGGCGAAGCCGATCGTGGGCGTGGCCCATGCGTGGACCTCGACGATGCCGTGCAACTTCAACCACCGGCAGCTCGCCGAGCACGTCCAGCGCGGCGTCCGCGAGGCCGGCGGGACGCCCATGGAGTTCAACACCATCGCGATCTCGGACGGGATCACCATGGGCACGGAGGGCATGAAGGCCTCGCTGATCAGCCGCGAGGTGATCGCCGACTCGATCGAGCTGGTGGCGCGGGGCCACATGTTCGACGCGCTGGTGACGATCGCCTCCTGTGACAAGACCGTGCCGGCCAGCGCGATGGCGATGATCCGGGTGGACCGCCCCGCCGTGCTGTTGTACGGCGGGACGATCATGCCCGGCCGCTTCCGCGGCCGCGAAGTCGCGGTCGGCGAGGTGTTCGAGGCGATCGGCGCGGTCGCGGCGGGCAAGATGGACGAGCAGGAGCTGCTGGAGCTGGAGCTGGTCGCCTGCCCGGGCGCCGGCGCCTGTGGTGGCCAGTACACCGCCAACACCATGTCGATGACCATGGAGGTGCTCGGCCTGTCCCCGGTCGGGTTCAACTCCATCCCCGCGGTCGACGGCGCCAAGACCGAGGCGGCCGCGGCCGCGGGAGCGCTGGCGATGGAGGTGCTGGAGGCGGACCTGCGGCCCTCGCAGATCCTGACCAGGACCTCGTTCGAGAACGCCATCGCCGCGGCGGCGGCCTCCGGCGGCTCGACCAACGTGGTGCTGCACCTGCTGGCGCTGGCGCGGGAGGCAGGGGTGCCGCTGACCATCGAGGACATCGACCGGATCTCGCGCCGCACCCCGCTGCTCTGCGATCTGAAGCCGGGCGGCCGCTTTACCGCCTACGACCTCTACGTGGCCGGCGGCATCCAGTTGCTGACCAAGCGGCTGCTGGACGCGGGCCTGATCGACGGGTCGGCGATGACGGTCACCGGGCGCACCCTCGGCGAGGCGTGCGAGATGGCGGTGGAGACCAAGGGGCAGCAGGTGGTCGCCCCGGTGCAGGCTCCGCTGCGCGCCGAGGGCGGCCTGGTCATCCTCAAGGGCAACCTGGCGCCGGCGGGCAGCGTGGCCAAGGTCACCGCGCACACGCCGACACGGCACCACGGGCCCGCGCGGGTCTTCGACCGCGAGGAGGACGCGCTGGCGGCGGTCCTGGAGCGGCGGGTCCAGCCGGGCGACACCGTGGTGATCCGCTACGAGGGTCCGAGGGGCGGCCCGGGGATGCGTGAGATGCTCCAGGTCACCGCGGCGATCGTCGGCGAGGGCCTCGGCGAGTCGGTGGCGCTGGTCACCGACGGGCGCTTCAGCGGGGCGACCCGCGGCCTGATGGTGGGGCACGTCGCGCCCGAGGCCGCCCTCGGCGGTCCGCTGGCCGCCCTGCGCGACGGCGACGTGATCGCCATCGACGTCGATACCCGCACGCTGGCGGTCGAAGGCGTCGACCTGGTGGAGCGGCTGCGCGCCTGGGCTCCGCGCCCGCCAGCCATGCGTGGCGGCGTCTTCGACAAGTACGTCGCCCTGGTCCAGTCCGCCGCCAACGGCGCCGTCACCACGCCGAAGCAGCCGTAGCGGCCCCCGCCTGGCGACCGTCAGGCGCCGAGTTGGCGGGCCAGCGCCTCCCGGTGCAGCACGTCGAGGGTCGTCCAGGGGCGCGCGGCGGCTCCATCGCCGGTTCCGCGCCGTCAGGCCGAGCGGCCCGCCGCCGACCGTTCCATGGTGGCCTGGACGTCGCCCGGGCTGAAGCTGCGGGCGAGGATCACCGTCGGACGGATGACCAGCACCACGCGGACGTCGGCGTCGCGGATCGGCAGCCCGCTCGCGCCGTAGCGCTCCTGGAGCGCCTTGTAGAAGGGCGCGCCGGTGTCGTCGTCGATCGACTCCACCACACCGCGGATCTCCAGGTAGCGCTGGGCGTCGTCGGGGTCGACGATCGACAGCGCCACCCTCGGCTCCGCGCCCACGTTCTGGAACTTCTTCCTGGTCCTGGTGTGGGTCATGCGGATACGGCTGCCGTCCCAGCCGAACCACATCGGGTTGCTCTGCACTGAGCCGTCCGATCGGACGGTGGCGAAATGCGCGATCAACGGGCGATCCACCAGGTCCTGGTGGCTGGCTGGGACCGTCGCCTGCTCGTCCACGATCGACCTCCGGGGGTTGTCGATTGTCGGGCATCCGTCGATCGCCATCTTGCCCCTGTCGCGGTCATCCGGCCCACCCGCGGGTCACCGGCGCCACTGGATCGGCGCGGCGCCGGCGTCGCGCGGGGCGGCCAGCACCCGCTCGGCGGCGTCGAGGATCGCCACCACCTCGGCGCCGAAGCGCACGTCGCAGGGGTGCTCGGTGGTTCCGGCCGCGATCATGCCGGCAAGCTGGCTGATCGCCTCACCGAAGGCCTCCACCACGGTGGTGCTGTCGCTCGGCATGGCGGACCAGCCGGCCGTCCCGTGGACGGCGAAGCGCGTGGTCTCGGCCGCTTCCGGCACGGTCAGGCTGAGCGACAGCGTGCTCGCCGCGCCGCCGTGGTGGCCGACCAGCAGGTGCACCGTATCGCCGAGCCCGCGGGCGGCGGTCACCCGCTCGACCGGGCCGAGCGCCGGGATGGCCAGCGACAGCGCGTGCGGCCCGATGTCCCAGAGCGCTCCCCAGCTCCGCCGCCAGGCAGACTCGGCGTAGGGGCTGCCGGGGCGGAAGATCGAGCCGAACCAGGTGCCCTGCGCGCCCTGCCACCCGCCGGTGGAGCGCAGCGCCTCCAACCAGGCCACCACCCGCGGTTTGAACCGCCAGGTGAAGAAGATCACCGAGGCCACGCCGCCCGCCTCGGCCGCCTCCACCACGCTCCGGGCCTGTTCGAGCGAGAGCGCCAGCGGTTTGTCGAGCAGCAGGTGCCGCCCGGCGCGCGCCGCCCGCACCGCCAGGTCGGCCTGCACGTCCGGCGGCACCGCGATCGCGACCGCGTCGACCGCCTCCAGCAGCGCGTCCAGGTCCTCGTACCCGCCGACGCCGAAGCGCCGCCCCAGCGCCTCCGCCTTCGCCGGATTGCGCCCCCACACCCCCACCAGCTCAGCCCCCGCATGCGCCACGATCCCCGCCGCATGCGTCTCGCCCGCCCAGTAGCCCGTCCCCAACACCCCGAACCGAAGCGACACCCCTCAGCCTCCCAGCCATGCGCGATGCCTGCCGATCGCCGACGATTGTCTAGCACATGGGGGCCGGCGGGAGCGCTGGAGCCTCTGGCAGCTGATCCCATGTGCGGCCATCGAGCGTGCGGCCGCCTTCCTTGGGCGTGCGCCCACCCCATTGTTTGAAGAAGAAGGCAGTGTGCTGCGCCAGGCAGCAATCACGTACGTGACGTACCCAGTCGGATTCGAGCGGACGGTGGCCGGGATCCGCGCCGGGACTTGCCTGAGCTTCTCGATCCGCCATACGAACCTCGTCGACACGCGCTCACTGAAGATCACCGCCCTGACGCCGTGATGACCGACCCGACCGCACGGGTTCCTGGGTTGACCGCTTCCCGCTGCCGGCACCCGGTTGGCTGCTGGCGGGCCTCGTGGCAGCATCGATCCCGTGAAGACCATCCCGCTTGCCGAGGGCGACCTGCGCTGCAGTCGTCGTCGAGGTCGGCGGACCGCAGCGCACGCAGCAGCACGGCCACGCCCTTCTTCTCCGCGAGCCGTCCAAGGAACAGCAGCCGCCCGCCCCCCAGACGGCACGCACGGCGGTCACGTCGGCGCCCATGGGGCGGAGCAGCGTGGTGCTAGGATTGGCGCCGAGTTGGAGGAGGCGCTCACGCATCTCCTGGTTCGGCACCGTGACGGCGGTCGCACGGCGTAGCGCGAGCCGTTTGAGGCCGGTGGCGACCCACCCCGCCAAGGCGTAGACATCCCCCCGTGGGCGGTCAGGACCCACCGCCTGCCGGGTGCGGCGAGCGCGGCGACGAGACCCTGAGGGAGCACCCAGTGCATACGCAGGACATCCGGGTCGAACTCAGCGATGAGCCGGCGCAGCGCCACCGCCTCGGCGACGTCCCCCACGCGCGGCACGAGCACGACCGTCTCGAAGTGGTCAGCCTCCCGCTCGGCCAGGTCCCAGACGAAGCCTGGGGTCGCCCCGCCGCGCCGCGCGGGGAAGGTCGTGGCGACGACGAGGAGACGGGGATGTGAGCGGCCCTCCGCCCGGCACGCCGCCGCTGCGGCGGCCTCGCTGGCAGCGGCTGGCGCAGCGGGTGATCGTGCTGGTGCTGGTCGCGCTGGTGATCACCGTCCTGGTCCGCCGGTGGGGCGAGGTGCGGCCCCTGCTGGAGCGGCTGTCGGTGGCCGTGGTGGTGGCGAGCCTGGCGGCCGTGACCCTGGGGATGCTCGGTAGCTTCCTCGCGTGGCGAGCGCTGCTCACCGACTTCGGCCACCGCCTGCCGTTCACCGGCGGCATGCGCGTCTACTTCCTCGGCAACCTCGCCAAGTACGTGCCGGGCAGCGTCTGGCAGGCGGTCGCCCAGACCGAGCTCGCCCGCGACTACCGGGTCCCCCGGCGCACGTCGGCGGCGGCGCTGGTCGTCTCGATGGTCGCCGGGGTCGGGACGGGCGCGCTGGTGGCGGTCGTCACCCTGCCGTTCGTGGAGCCGGAGGCGCTGCACCGCTACTGGTGGGTGCTGCTGGCCCTGCCGGTGGCCGCGGTGGTGCTGTGGCCGCCGGCGCTCAACCGGATCATCGACTGGCTGCTGCGGCTCGCGCGCCAGGAACCGCTCCCGGTCCCGGCGTCGCTGGGGGGCATGCTGCGGGCGGTCGGCTGGGACCTGCTGGGCTGGCTCGGCTTCGGCCTCCAGGTCTGGCTGCTGGCCCGAGCGCTCGGGGTCCACCATCCGGCGCTGTTCCTCCAGGCCGTCGGCGCGTTCGCCGCCGCCTGGTGCGTTGGCTTCCTGATCGTCTTCGCCCCGGCCGGCGGCGGCGCCCGCGAGCTGGCCCTGGTGTTCCTGCTGAAGCCCTCCGTCCCGACCGCCACGGCGTGGGTGATCGCGCTGGTCTCGCGGCTGCTGTTCACCGTGGGCGACCTCGCCTGGGGCGGCGCCGCGCTGGTCGCGGAGCGGCGCCGCCAGCACCGCCAGCCAGAGCCGGTGCGCGAGGCTGGCACCTCGGCGAGGGAGGGCCCCAAGTGACCCCCGCAACGCCACGGCCGCAGCCGCCATGGCGCCAGGTCCTGGCCGTGGGCATCGCCGGGCTGCTCGCCGCCGCGGTCCTGCTGGGGCTCCAGTTCGTGCGGCTCGACCGTAACCACCTCGGCGGCGGGCCGTCGGCGCCGTTCTTCGTCGGGACCGCCTGGCATCTCGACGAGGAGCTGACCGCCCGGAACATCCACGTGGTGATCAGGCAGGGCAAGGGCTACGACGGGCAGTGGTTCCTGGGGCTCGCCTACGATCCGCTGCTGCGCGGGCACCTGGCCGACGGCTTCGACATGCCGCGCTACCGCGCGCGGCGGCCGCTGCTGGCCACGGCTGGATGGGTGCTGGCCGCCGGGCAGCCCGTCGCGGTGCCCGCCGCGCTGCTGGCCGTCGAGCTGCTGGCGGTCGGGGTCGGCTGCGCGGCGAGCGCGCGACTGCTGGCCGCCGCCGGCCTGTCGCGCTGGTGGGGGCTGGGGTTCGCGGTCGTGCCCGGGGTGGTGGTCGGGGTGATGTTCGGCACCGCCGAGCCGCTCGGGGTGGCGCTGGCCGCCGTCGGGCTGAGCCTGGTCCTCGACCGGCGGCTGGTCCCGGCGGGCCTGGTGTTCGCCGCCGCCGCCCTCACCAAGGAGACCTACCTCGGCTTCGCCGGCGCCGCCGCCATCTGGCTGCTGCTCCGCGGGGCGGTGGAGCTCGGAGAGCGGGTACGCGCGGCGGCGACCGTGCTCGTGCCAGGCGCGGTCCTGCTCGGCGCCTGGTGGTGGTACGTGGGCGTGATGGTCCCGCCGAACCGCACCGACCAGGCCGGGCTGGAGTCTATCGCCGCGCCCTTCGTGGGCTGGGAGCACACGCTCGCCCGGATCGCCGGCGGCAGCTACGTGCCCGACGCCCCGGTCGGGGTGCTCGGGCCAGCCTCGCTGGTCGCGACGTTCGCGCTCCTGGTGGTCGCGGTGGCGCTGACGCTGCGCGCGCGAACCCTGCTGGACTGGACCGGGCTGGTGATGGGCATCTACGGCCTGATGATCGCCGGCGGGCAGCTCGACCGGTTCCTGTCGGCGGCCAGGGCGCTGGCGCCGTGCGTGCTGGGCGCGGCGCTGGGGGCGGCAGCGGTGGTGCCATTGTCACGTACCGGGCGAATCCGCCATGATGTGGCCAGGGGAGCGTGAGGCCGGCCGCGACGACGCCGTCCCGCAGAGCTGAGGAGCGCCGATGACCACGGGCAGCGCGATCAGGCACTTCACCCTCGACCTCGACGATCTGGAGCGGACCGGCAACGACCTCATGCGGCCCGAATCCGTGGTGGCCGAGCCGCAGGACATGCTGGCCGCCGCATGCCCGACGCTCCAGTTCCCGACCAGCGTGTGCTTCGCCGGCGAGGACCTGCGGACCGTCTACGTGGGATCGCTGGCCATGCCGCGGGTGCCCACCTTCCGCTCGCCAGTTCGCGGCCTGCCGATGAGCCATTGGCGGTGACGTCCCGCGAGGGTCCCCGGGTGGTGGTGGTGGTCGGCGGTGGGCTGGTCGGCTCGAGCGCCGCCTACCAGGTGGCCTGCCAGGGCGGCGAGGCGATCCTGGTCGACCGCCGGGACCAGGGCCAGGCGACGGCGGCCGGCGCCGGGATCCTCTCGCCGGGCAGTCGTTTCGAGGGCGGGGACGCCGACCTGCTCGGCCTGGTGAGGGTTTCCGTCGCCTGGTACCCGGAGCTGCTGGCGCGCCTCGCAGAGGACGGTGAGGTCCACACCGGCTACGAGGCCGTCGGCGCGCTGCACGTGGCCACCACCGAGCAGGAGGTCGACCGGCTCGCCGACCTGCTGGCCGAGCTGCGGCAGCGGCGGGAGCGGGGGTTCAGCCACGTCGGCCACGCCGAGCTCGTCGACGCCCGCACCGCCCGCGCCGGCTTCCCAGCGCTCGGCCCCGTCCGCGCCGCGATCCACATCCCCGGCGCCGCCCGCGTCGACGGGCGCCTGCTCCGGGACGCGCTGCACCGTGCGCTGCGGCGCCGTGGCGGCACGACCCTCCAGGGCGGTGCGGAGCTGCTGCTCGATCCCGAACGGGAGCGCGTCACTGGCGTCACCGTCGGCGACCGCACCCTGTCCGCCGACGCGGTGATCGTCGCCGGTGGGGCCTGGTCGGGCGCGCTGGCCGACAGACTCGGCGTCTCCCTGCCGGTGGCGCCCCAGCGCGGCCAGATCGCCCATCTGGCCCTTCCCGGCGTGGCCACCGGCGCCTGGCCGATCGTCCTCGGATTCCACTCGCACTACCTGCTGACCTTCCCGCCCAACCGGGTGGTGGCCGGCGCCACCCGCGAGCACGGCACCGGCTACGACCACCGGGTCACCGCGGCTGGGATGCACGAGGTGCTCGGCGAGGCGCTCCGGGTCGCTCCCGGCCTGAACGCGGCCACCGTCGAGGAGGTGCGCGTCGGCTTCCGGCCGGCGAGCCCCGACGGCAGCCCGATCCTCGGTCGGGCGCCGGGGATCCGCGGCCTGTTCTTCGCCACCGGTCACGGCCCCTACGGGCTCCAGGTCGGTCCCTGGTCAGGCGCTGCCGTGGCGGACCTGGCGCTGGGCCGGCCGGTCCCGCTGGACCTCGGCGCCTTCTCCGTCGACCGCTTCCATCCCGGCGGCCGCGGCGGCGGGGTCACCAGCTCTCGATGGAACCGCGGAGGATCCCCGCCAGCACCTCTTCGGTGACCTCGACCGGCGCGACCGACAGCAGGCGCTGCTGCTGCATGGCGCCGGCGACCAGCACGTGGAGGAGACCCGCGCCCGACTTGCCAAATAGGAGGTTTCGAGACCGCTTCGTGGCGAACATACAACCTGCCTGGGATGCCAGGGACGGATTATCGTGTCCGGGCCCGCGTAGGGTCATCCGTCGGCGACGGGGAGGTTGGTGATGAGCGGCTGGTCCGATGACTGGGGCACCGAGCGCCAGGGGGGTCGGGTCGACGCCGACGACCGTCCGCCGCCGCAGTTCTCCGTGCGGCCGCGGCGCCGGCGCTGGGGTCGCATCGTCGCCATCGTGCTGGTCGTCCTGCTGCTGCTGGTGGTGGGGCTGGCCGTCCTGATGGACCGCCGGCTCAACCGGATCGACGCCCTGCCCGACTACGCCGGCCGCCCGGCGGCCACGCCCGGCACCGACTGGCTGGTGGTCGGCTCGGACAGCCGCGCGGGCCTGACCCCGGAGCAGCGCAAGCAGCTCGCCACCGGTTTCGCCGAGGGGCAGCGCACCGACACGATGATGCTGCTCCACATTCCGCGTGGCGGCGGCAAGCCGACGCTGGTGAGCCTGCCGCGCGACTCGTTCGTGCCGATCCCCGGCCACAACTCCAACAAGCTGAACGCGGCCTTCGCCTTCGGCGGGCCCAAGCTGCTGGTGCGCACGGTTGAGCAGGTCACCGGCATCCGCATCGACCACTACATGGAGATCGGCTTCGCCAGCTTCGCGACCGCCGTTGACGCGGTCGGCGGGGTGCGGATCTGCGTGGACCACGCCATGCGCGACCCCAAGGCGGGCCTGAACATCAAGGCCGGCTGCCAGGTGCTCAACTCGCGCCAGGCGCTCGGCTACGTCCGCACCAGGGCGTCGGCGCGTGGCGACCTGGACCGCGTCCAGCGACAGCGGCAGTTCCTCGGCGCACTGACCGACAAGGCGGTCAGCCCCGGCGTGCTGCTCAACCCCTTCAAGAGCATCCCGCTGGCGCTGCGGGGCACCGACTCGCTCACCGTCGCCAACGGCGACCACCTGTGGCAATTGGTCAGCTTCCTGTTCGCGATGCGCTCGGTGAGCGGTGGCGACGGGACCGCTACCACGGTGCCGATCGGCAGCGCCGGCTCCGAGCCGGGCGCCGGCTCGGTGCTGCACTGGGACCGGCAGAAGGCGCTGGCGCTGTTCAACGCCCTCAAGGAGGACCGCCCGATCCCCGCCCAGACGGGCTGATCCCGCCGGCGGCGGGTCTGGGGTGGTCAGCCGGCGGTCTTGGCCCGCTTGGCGGCGCGGCCGCGGGTCGCGGGGTCGAGCACCCGCTTGCGGAGCCTGGTCGAGGCGGGCGTCACCTCCACCAGCTCGTCGGCGGTGACGTGCTCGATCGTCTGCTCCAGTGAGAGCTGCCGCGGCGGTACCAGCCGGATCGCCTCGTCCGCCGCGTGGGTGCGGATGTTGGTCTTCTGCTTCTCGCGGGTGGGGTTGACGTCGATGTCGTCGGCGCGGGAGTTCGCGCCGATCACCATGCCCTGGTAGACCTCGACGCCCGGCCCGACGAACAGTTCGCCCCGGTCCTGGAGCTGGCCGAGCGCGTAGCCGGTGGTCACCCCGACGCGGTCGGCGACCAGCGCGCCGACCAGGCGGTGGTGGATCGGGCCCGCCCACTGGTCGTAGCCGTCGAACAGGTGGTGCAGGATGGCGGTGCCCTTGGTCTCGGTCAGCAGGGTCGAGCGGAAGCCGATCAGCCCGCGCGCGGGCACCCGGAACTCGAGCCGCGCCCAGCCCGTCCCGTGGTTGACCATGTTGGTCATGCGGCCCTTTCGGACGGCCAAGCCCTGGGTCACCACTCCGACGAACTCCTCGGGCACGTCGAGGATGACCGCTTCGTACGGCTCCAGGACCCGACCGCCGACCGTCCTCGTGATCACCTCGGGCTTGGAGACTTCCAGCTCGTAGCCCTCGCGGCGCATCTGCTCGACCAGGATGGCGAGCTGGAGCTCGCCGCGGCCCTGGATCTCGAAGGCGTCCGGCGACTCCGTGGGCAGCACCCGCACCGACACGTTGCCGAGCGACTCGCGATCCAGCCGCTCCTTGAGGTGCCGGCTGGTCAAGAAGGTCCCGGCCCGGCCGGCGAACGGGGAGGTGTTGACGCCGAAGCGCATCGACAGGCTCGGCTCGTCGATCGAGATCACCGGCAGCGGCCGCGGGTCGTCCGGGTCGGTGACCGTCTCGCCGACGTTCACGTCGCCGAGCCCGGCGATCGCCACGATCTCGCCCGGTCCGGCGCGGTCCAGGTCGGAGCGCGACAGCCCGGTCGCGCCGACGATCCTGGTCACCTTGGCTGGGACCAGCGCGCCGTCGCGCTTGGCCACCACCACCCGGTCGCCGAGGGCGACCTCCCCCTGCCACAGGCGCCCGACCCCCAGACGCCCGACGTAGGGGTCGGCGTCCAGATTGGTGACCAGGAACTGGAGCGGGTGCCCCGGCTCGTAGGCGGGCGGCGGCGTGGTCGCCACGATCGCCTCCAGCAGCGGGCCGAGGTCGGCGGCCAGCTCGTCCGGGCGCCAGCCGGCCCGCCCCGCCTTGGCGTCGCTGTAGAGCACCGGGAAGCCGATCTGGTCCTCGTCGGCGTCCAGGTCGAGGAACAGCTCCTCGACCTCGCGGACAACCTCGGCTGGCCGCGCGTCGGCGCGGTCGACCTTGTTGATGCAGACGATCGCGGGCAGCCGCCGCTCCAGCGCCTTGCCGAGCACGTAGCGCGTCTGCGGGAGCGGGCCCTCGCTGGCGTCGACCAGCAGGAGGATCGCGTCGACCATCAGCAGCGTGCGCTCGACCTCGCCGCCGAAGTCAGCGTGGCCCGGGGTGTCCACCACGTTGATGCGCGTGCCGCGGAAGTCGACCGCGGTCTGCTTGGCCAGGATGGTGATGCCCTTCTCGCGCTCGAGGTCCATCGAGTCCATGACCCGCTCGACGACCTCCTGGTTGGCGCGGAACGCGCCCGACTGGCGCAGCATCGCGTCCACCAGGGTGGTCTTGCCGTGGTCCACGTGCGCCACGATAGCCAGGTTGCGAAGATCATCCCTGATCGCAGGCACGTTCATTCCTTCCTTGCACGGCTGGGCTCACGGACGACCGCCCGGAGCGGTGGGGATACAGAGCGCCCGTCACGTATCCGCGGTGCGCGCCGTCGCCGCCTCCTGTCACCGCAGGTGATCGAGGCGCGGCACCGATACATGACCAGCGCTCTGGCAATGGTAGCAACCAGGCGCTACTGGGCGGTGGTCGCCGCCCGCACCACGATGCTTGTCCCGCTTCAGCGGGTGAGGACATAAGATAGGAACACATTCTCGGGACAGGTGGTCAGATGCCCGCTCGCCCAGTAGACCTGCCGGAGTTCGACCGACCTCCCGTTGCGGAGGTTGCCCTCGGCGTGCAATTCCTGCCACTGCCCAGCCTTCGAGCGGCCCACCTAGGGCTGTTGTGGGAACGCTACAAGAACGACTATCCGGGACTGGAGGAGCATCCCCAGCTCGACTCGGCGATCGAGCAGTTCGACGAGATCTACATCGAACGTACACTCGATGTACGTGTGTTGGATGCGCCGCCTGTCCCACGGTGTTGGTTCCTGACGCCTGAGCGCAATAGGCTTATTCAGATCCAGCAAGATCGTCTTATCCACAATTGGCGGCGTGTAATGTCGGCTCCAACGTACCCACGCTACGAGACTCTGCGCGCTTCATTTGCCTCGCACTTCACCACCTTCATAAAGTTCGTTGAAGAGGAAGACCTTGGAAGGGTCAATGTCAATCAAGTCGAAATAACCTATGTCAATCGTCTGAGGCTTGGAGACGGTTGGACCCGGCTCGGCGAACTCCATAAGGTAATCCGTATGTGGAAACCAAACTACGGAGTGGGTCTTTCAGGCGAACCCGAAAATGTGCGTCTCACCGAGCGTCACGTCCTCTCGAACGATCAGGGACCATTTGGTCGTCTTCACATTGCGGTCGATCCGGTCGTAAGTCGTGACGATGGAGAGGTGGCCCTCCTTCTGACCCTGACGGTCCGGGGCCGACCGATGGGAACCGGACTCCACGACATCCTCAATTTCCTCGACATGGGGCGGATTGTGGCGGTCAAAGCGTTCGGCGCGGTTACAACTGACCAGATGCATCAGATCTGGGGGAAAGCAACGTGACAGAGACCTTGCACAGGCCGCAGACATCGCGAGGCTCCTCAACATTGGTCGAAGAGGACCTCTTTATGCCCTCCAGCCCAGTCCAAAGCACTGATGCATACGGCTTTCTTGCGGCAGACTCACGCAAGGTTCGCATCGAATTCCACCCACATGGACAAGGGACGCAGAGCCACGACATTGATCTGTGGTGGCTCAAGGAGGTGGGAGATCGTCTCCAGATGCTCGTTGCTTTGCCTGCGAACTGGAATAGCCATGGAGCTCGAAGGGTTACGGTACAGGCAGTTCGGACAGCTCTCGTGGTGCTTGTCAATGTGATGGCGGCGAATAGCCGTATGCCTACTATCGTGCCGACAGTGCGTGGAGGTCTTCAGCTTGAGTGGCATGGTGGAGGGATCGATCTAGAGATTGAGATCGATCATACGGGTGGCGGCGCCGAGGTCGCGTTCGAGGATACCGAGACTGAAATTGAGCTGGATGAGCCGTTGACCGATTTTGCGGTCATCCGCGAGGCTATGGCGACTCTTACGGCAAGGTATCCGCAACGCTGACCAATGTCCGAACCTACACCGCCGCCCGAGAACGATCCAAGCATCCTTGACTCAGAGATGCTCTATCGACGCATTCCAGGAAGCGATGATGTCAGTACGACCTGGGATGACAACCTGGGAAGATTGCGTGCTTCAAGCGCCGCGTTCGATGACGATGTCGACGGGATGTCGGTGTACCTATCATCGGTCGTTGAGAAGGTTGGTCTCACTGCCGCTGACGTCGTCTACGGTCACCCCGGCTATTTGGTTGCCATGATTTCGGCGGGATCGGTGCGTCTGGAAGGTATGGGCGTCATTGCCGACCCTGATCCCATAGATGCACCGCCCCATCCATGCAATCCGGCGCATGCTCTCGTAACGACTAGCCATATGTCGAGAAGCGCACGGCGTAAAGCGGCCCGAAACATTGCAAAGGCCGCAGTTCTGCTTGATCTCTGAGTATCAGAGGTCGCTGCGACGTCGGCATTCGGGGAATGCGATTAGTCAACTGCCGGTGACGCTGCCCGGCCCGTCGCCGTATAGGCGAGGGTCGCGCTGGCCAGCACCGGGGGCAACTGGCTGCTCGGCCGCTCACCGTGCCGAGCGGCCCGAGCCTGCCCAGATCCCGGCGACCAGCGTCGCCACGATCGGCACGTGCAGCAGCAGAAACAGCCCGGCAAGCGGCAGGGCGACGTCGCGGAGCGCCCGGTTGAGGGACCGGTAGAAGAAGTTGGCCACCATCTAGGTCGGCACCATGGCGGTCGGCCGGACGTTGTCCATCTGGTCGAGCGCCAGGTCGGGACGGCGCTGGGTGGCCGTGTCCACGCGCGTGACCAGCTCGGTGATGATGTCGTCGCCAGCGGGGGGAGTCGAGCAGGTCGACCAGGGCGGATTCTTACCGGGGGAGCTGCTCTTGGGGATCGTCCTCGTCCTGGTCGCGCTCGAGGCGCCGGCGGGCGCGGCCGAGCAGCAGCATGCCGGGGATGGCGGCCAATAGGAGACCGGCGATCGGCTGGAAGACCGGCGGCAGCGGCGAGGCCAGCACCGCGGCCACGAATACGGAGAGCAGGATCCCGCCCAGCTCCAGCGGACTTCGCAGGGTCGCGCTGAGCAGGGCCGACATCGACAGTGGCGGGCGGCGCTCGTCAGCGCGGGAGCCGCGGCCCTGGAGCAGGCCCATCCGTTGCTCGGCCTCGCGGCGCTCGCGAGCCTCGCGCGCCAGCCTCAGGGAACGACGTGGCGAAGGACGACGGCGCCATTGTGGCCGCCGAGGCCCATCGAGTTCGAGATCGCCACGTCGAAGCGGGCCTCCCGGCTCTTCAGGGGTACGTAGTCGAGGTCGCATTCGGGGTCCGGGTCCTCGAGGTTGATGGTGGGAGGAAGGACCTGGTCGCGCAGGGCGAGCGCGGTGATGATCGCCTCCAGCGCGCCGGCGGCGCCGAACAGGTGGCCGGTCATCGACTTGGTCGAGGAGGTGGCGAGCGAGTCGGCGTGGGCGCCGAACGCCTGCCGGATCGCCTGCGTCTCCGCCGGGTCGCCGAGCGGGGTGCCGGTGCCGTGGGTGTTGATGTAGCCGACCTCTTCGGGGCGGACCCGCGCGTCCTCCAGCGCGTCCTGGAACATACGGATCACGCCGCGGCTGCCAGGGTGCGGCGTGGCCACGTGGTAGGCGTCGTTGGAGGCACCGTAGCCGGCGACCTCCGCGTAGACCTTGGCGCCGCGGGCGCGGGCATGCGATTCGGACTCGAGCACCACGATCCCGGCGCCCTCGGCCACCACGAAGCCGGAGCGGCCACGGTCGAAGGGGCGGGAGGCGGCGGCCGGATCGTCGTTGCGCGCCGCCAGCGCCTGCATCTGGCAGAAGCCGGCCAGGACCAGCGGCGTGATGCACGCCTCGGTGCCCCCGGCGATCATCGCGTCGGCGCTGCCCCGCCTGATCAGGTCGGCGGCTTCGCCGATCGCGTGCGAGCCGGTGGCACAGGCCGAGATCACCGCGAAATTGCGACCGATGGCCCCGAACTTGGTGGCGATGTAGCTGGTGGCGGTGTCGACCAGGGCGTTGGGCAGGAAGGTCGACGAGACGCGGCCAGGACCCTTCTCCATGAGCACGCGCTGCTGTTGCTCGATGATGCCGATCCCGCCGATGGCCGAGCCGACCACCACGCCGACCCGTTCCGGCCTGGACACCTCCAGGCCGGAGTCGGCCATGGCCTCGTCGGCGGCGGCGATCGCGAACAGCACCCCGCGGTCCATCCGGCGGGCGTCCTTGCGCGACACGACCGTGTCGGGCTCGAAGCCGCGAACCTCCCCGGCGATGTGCACGGGGTAGGGGGTGGGGTCGAAGGCGGCGATCGTGTCGATGCCGCTGTGGCCGTCCAGCAGCGCCTGCCAGGTCGAGGCGGCGTCCAGCCCCATCGGGCTGAGCGTCCCGATGCCTGTTATCAGCACACGTTCCATCGTGCCCAGAGGGTAGCAGCCGGCCGCGCCACCCCCCTAACGGAATCCCGGCGGTCCGATCGCTCGGGTCAGAACGCTTGGGTCAGAACTCCTCCTCGTCGTCCACCACCTCGTCGCGGGAAACGAACACCGCGAGGTCGGGGTCCAACCCGGCGTCCAGCCCCTCCTCGGCGACGATCTCGTCGGGGATCGAGTCGGCCATGGCGTGCGGGTCGAGGTCGCTCGGGAGCTGGTCGATCAGCTCGGCCTGATTTTTGAGCTCCTCCTGATCGTTGTTGGGTTCACCCCTCGCCGAGCTTGCTGGCAAGGTCCTGATAGGCGGCTCTGGCGGCTCGTTCGGCCTCCACGGCCCGCTGGTCGGGCTCCACGACGTGCCTGGTCTTCGGTTCGGTGGTCAGGTCGAGGGCCAGCAGGGCGGCGCCGCGCGCGGAGGCCTCCGGCTCGTCCACCACCCGCAGCGGCCGGGCGAGCACGTTGGCCAGGGTCTGCTGCCACCAGGGGGAGTGGACCACGGCCCCGCCGGAGGCGACCACCTCGATCGAGCCGGGCGCGGCTCGCAGCGCCCGTTCCAGCGCCTCGACCCCGCCGGCGAGCTGGAAGCAGATCGCCTCCAGGGTCGCCGCCAGGATCTCCGCGGCGGTGGTGGCCATCGACAGCCCGGCGATCACCCCGGACCCGGCGACCAGGTCCAGCGGTGCCCGCGAGCCGGCGTGATAGGGCAGCACCCGCACGCCGTGAGCTCCGGGCGGCACCTCCGCCAGCGCGGCCTCGATCTGGTCGTCACCTGGCAGGTCCAGGACGCTCCTGGCCCACGCGTAGAGGTTGCCAGCGCCGGAGAAGGCGGCGCCGGTCACCAGGAGGCGCTCGTCGACCCGGTAGCGCCACAGCTCCCTGGTCAGGGGCGTCGAATCCTGGTGGACCGCGCGGACCGCGCCGGAGGTGCCGAGATTGATGGCCGCCCTGTCGGGGGTCACGCAGCCGGCGCCGAAGTTGGAGGCCGCGCCGTCGCCGGCCGGCGGGTGCCAGGCGGCGCCGTCCAGAGCCGGCCAGCGCCGCGCCGCCTTGCCGTCGAGGTGGCCGATCCAGCCCGGCTCCAGCAGCTCCGGGACGGCGCGCTGGTCGATGCCGGCCAGCTCCAGCGCCTCGTCCAGCCAGCGCATCGATTCGAGGTCGAGCAGGCCCGTGCCGGACGCCTGCGAGACCGAGGCGCGGGCATCGCCCAGCAGCGCGCCGGTGACGTACTCGGCGAGGCCGAGGTAGCCGGCCGGCGCCGGGCGGACGGTGCGGGCGAGCCAGGGGACCTTGACGGTCCAGTAGGTCGTGTGGGGGAGCGCGCCGGTGGCGGCTTGGAGGCGGGCGGGGTCGGTGCGGGCGCGCAGCTCGCCGACCAGCCCGGCCGCCCGGGTGTCCGCCCAGGTCAGCGCGCCGGTGAGCGGCTGCCGCGCGGCGTCGACGGCGATCACCGAGTGCCAGGCGCACGACATCGCCACGTCGGTGACCTGGCGGAGGTGGCCGCGCTGGGACAGCTCGTCGATGCAGTCGCCGAGGCCGGCGACCACCTCGTCCGGGTCGAGCTCGGCGCGCCCGTCGTCGTCGATCTCCATGCGGGTCGGCCGGCGGGCCAGCGCATCCGGCAGCGGCTGGCCATCCCCGGAGACCAGCAGCGTGCGCACCGAGGAGGTGCCAAGGTCCAGCGCGAGCACCCGCCGTTCCATCGCCCGCCCCTTCCTGGTCGCTTGCTCACTGCCGCGGATACCCGGTCTGTTCCGCCCGCGAACAGGTTCCAGGGGACCACGCGCATCGGCCGCTGGTACAACTGGTCACCCCAGTATTGTCACAGGAGGTTGCGGTCGTGCGCCGGCTGGTTCTCTGGGACGTCGACGGCACGTTGGTGCTCTATGGAGGGATCGGCCGGCAGGCGTTCGCCGACGCGTTCCTGACGTTCGCCGGGCGGCCGGCGACCGACCTGGACCGCCTGATGATCTCCACGGCGGGCCGCACCGATCCGGACATCGCGCTGGAGTTCCTGGCCAGGCATGGGATCATCGACGGCGAGGCCCAGCTCGACGCCTTCCACGCGGCGCTGGTGGAGGCGCTGGCGGCCAAGGCCGCGATGCTGCGCGAGCACGGCAGGGTCCTGCCCGGGGTCGAGCGGGCGCTGGCGGCGGTGGCGCGGCAGCCCGGGGTGGCGCAGTCGCTGCTGACCGGCAATCTGGAGGCCAACGCGGTGCTGAAGCTGGCGACCCTCGGGCTCGATCGCTATATCGACTTCGAGATCGGGGCGTACGGGTCGGACCACCGGGACAGGACGCAGCTCGTCCAGGTCGCCAGGGCCAAGGCGAAGGCCAGGTTCGGGGTGGAGGTCGACCCCGCCTCGGTGGTCGTGGTCGGCGACACCCCACTGGACGTGGCCGCCGGCCGCGCCGGCGGTGCCAGGGTCGTCGCCGTCGCCACCGGCCACTACGACGTGGAATCCCTGCTCGCCACCGCCCCCGACGCCGTCCTCCCCGACCTCCACGACACCGACGCCGTCCTCCAGGCCATCCTCCCCAGCCGCTGACCCCGCGGCGCACCGCGCGGCGCCGCCGGGGTGGCCCGGCCCGGCGGCGCCCGAGGCCGCCGGGGTGTCCCGCGCCGGGGAGCGCCCGGCGGGTGCCGGTCGGCCGACCGCGACCTGGAGAGCTTGTCTTGCTTGAGAATCTAAGAACTTCGTGAGAAGTATACGCAGAATACTTATGACATGGGTTTCTTGACCGAGATGAGCAAGCGGGGGCACGATCGGATAAGCGGGGTGCTCCCGCCGGTCGCGAAAAGGAGGCTCACATTGGCAGACGACGGTGTCCAAGCCGCACGGCCTACCAGCGACCCAAGTCGAGCGGCATCGCCGCCGACCGACGCGGCGGCGGTCGCGATCGCCGATCCGGCGCCGCTCGGACTCGCCGGCTTCGCGCTGACCACCTTCGTGCTCAGCATGTTCAATTCCGGCCTGGTCGACAAGAAGGGCCTGCCGGTCGTCCTCGGCCTGGCACTCGCCTACGGCGGAGGGGCGCAGCTCCTGGCTGGCATGTGGGAGTTCCGTAAGGGCAACACCTTCGGGGCGACCGCCTTCAGCTCCTATGGCGCGTTCTGGATCTCCTACTGGGCGTACGTGACGTTCTTCGCCAAGGACGTGCCGGCCGCCAACGCTGGGAGCGCGGTTGGTCTGTTCCTGATCGCATGGGGCGTCTTCACCGCCTACATGTGGATCGCGTCGTTCCGGACGACCGCCGCTGTCAACCTGGTGTTCCTACTGCTGGCGATCACCTTCCTGCTCCTCGGGATCGGTGAGGCGGCGGGCAGCAGCGGCGTCGGGAAGCTCGGCGGATGGTTCGGGCTTGCCACCGCGGTCGCGGCCTGGTACGCCTCGTTCGCGGGCGTGACCAACTTCACGTTCGGCCGCGAAATCGTCCCTGTGCGCCAGCTTCGGCGCGCGTAGCGCAGCGCCGCCCGTGGCAGCGCGAAGCCGGGACCGACAGGCTTCGCGCTGCCACTGCTCGTGCAGGTCGGGATTGCGAAGGAGCGAAGATGGCGGATTCCGTCGAGACCAATCAGCAGGCAACCGAGACCATCTCGGTGCTCGTGCGCGAGGGGCGTACCTTCCCGCCGCTTCCCGAGTTCACGGCGCAGGCCATCATCAAGGACACCAGCGTCTACGACGAGGCCGAGCGTGACTTCGAGGGCTTCTGGCTCCGGCGGGCCAAGGAGTTCGTGGAGTGGTTCAAGGAGCCGACGAAGTCGCTGGAATGGGACCCGCCCCACTGCTCCTGGTTCGAGGACGGCGAACTGAACGTCGCCTACAACTGCCTGGACAAGCAGGTCAACGCCGGCCGCGGTGACAAGGTCGCCTACCACTGGGTGACCGAGCCGGTCGACGAAGAGGATCAGAGCATCACCTTCGCGCGGCTCAAGGACGAGGTCTGCCGCTTCGCCAACGGCCTGCGCGAGCTGGGCGTCCGCAAGGGCGACCGCGTCGGCCTCTACCTGGGAATGGTGCCGCAGCTCCCGATCGCGATGCTGGCCTGCGCCCGCATCGGCGCGCCGCACGTGGTGGTGTTCGGCGGCTTCTCGCCCGACTCGCTCGGCGAGCGCATGTCGAGCACCGGCTGCAAGGTGCTGGTCACCCAGGACGAGGCCTGGCGCAAGGGGTCGGTCATCCCGCTGAAGGAGATCGCCGACAAGGCCATCCAGCAGGCGCCGACCATCGAACGCATGGTGGTCTTCCGCCGCACCGGCAACACCGTGCCCATGCAGGAGGGCCGCGACCTCTGGTGGCACGACCTGGTCGAGGGCAAGTCGACCGAGTGCGAGCCCGAGCGCTGCAAGGCCGAGGACGTGCTCTACCTGTTGCACACCTCGGGGACGACCGCCAAGCCCAAGGCGGCGCAGCACACCACCGGCGGCTACCTCACCTACGTCTCGACCACGCACAAGTGGATCTTCGACGTGCACGACGACGACGTCTGGTGGTGCGCGGCCGACGTCGGCTGGGTGACCGGCCACAGCTACATCGTGTACGGACCGCTGAACAACGGCATCACCGGCGTGCTCTACGAGGGCGACCCCGCCTACCCGCAAATCGACCGCCACTGGGAGATCGTGGAGCGCTACAAGGTGCGCTCGTACTACACCGCGCCGACGCTGATCCGCTCGTTCATCAAGGCCGGGCCCGAGTGGCCGCAGCGGCACGACCTGTCGTCGCTGAAGCTGCTCGGCACCGTGGGCGAGCCGATCAACCCCGAGGCCTGGGTCTGGTACTGGAAGTACATCGGCGGCGAGCGCTGCCCGGTGGTCGACACCTGGTGGCAGACGGAGAACGGCGGCATCCTGATCATCCCGCTGCCCGGCGTCACCGTGCTCAAGCCGGGCTCGGCCACGGTGCCGTTCCCCGGCAACAAGGCCGCGATCCTCGACGAGCAGGGCAACCCGGTGGAGCAGGGCAAGGGCGGCTACATCGTGATGACCCGTCCCTGGCCGGGGATGTTCCGCACCCTGTGGCAGGACGACGACCGCTTCGTCTCGAACTACTTCTCCAAGTACGGGCCGAGCATCTACTTCGCGGGCGACGGCGCCAAGCAGGACGACGACGGCTACTACTGGCTGCTGGGACGCATCGACGACGTGATGAACGTCTCGGGCCACCGGCTGTCCACCATCGAGCTGGAGTCCGCGCTGGTCGCCCACCCGGCGGTTGCCGAAGCGGCGGTCGCGGCGGCTCCCGACGAGCTGACCGGCCAGACGCCGCTCGCCTTCGTGGTGCTGCGCGCCGGCAACGAGGCCTCCGACGATCTGGCCAAGGAGCTGCGCGAGTGGGTCGGCGAGCGCATCGGCAAGATCGCCAGGCCCAAGGCGGTGATGTTCGGCGCGGATCTGCCCAAGACCCGCTCGGGCAAGATCATGCGGCGGCTGCTCAAGAACATCGCCAGCGGCGAGCCGCTGGGCGATGTCACCACGCTGCGCGACCCGCTGGTGGTCGAGCAGCTCAAGGACGACGCGGACCGGCTGCTCGGACGCGAAGGGTCCTGATCCGGCGGCGGGCCGGAGCCGACCTGGGGGAGGTGGCGTTGAATGTCAGTGCCACCTCCCCCGACGTCTCCGAGGCCATCGGCGCTCCGTAGCCTGCTCCTGCTGGCCGCGGTTCTGGTCGGGCTGGTCGTGGTGCGCTGGTCGGTCACGGGCGGGCTGTCCCGCCCGCTGGCGCCGCCGGCCCAGCCGCGGGTGCACGCGCCGCCCGCGCCGCCCGCCGGCGATCTTGCGGGGCTGCGCGGGGCTCTGCTGTACATGGGCGGCCGTCAGGTGCTGGCGGTGGACGCGGCCTCCGGGACCATTTCCTCGATCCCCTCGCCGGGAGCCGGCCGCGTCCGGGTGCTGCGGCAGGGCGAGTACCTCATCCTGCTGGCAAGGGACGGCGGTACGGCCGCCCAGCGGGCCGACCTGAAGTCCAAGCCGGTCCTGCTGGGCGACGCCATCGACGTGCTGCCCTCGCCGCGCTCCGATCGGGTCTGGCTGGTCAGCCAGGATGAGACCGCCCCGGAGCAGGCGTACGTCCTGCGCGAGGTGGAGCTCACCAGCAACCGCAAGCTGCGGCGCTGGACGCTGCCCTACGACGCCGAGCCCGTGGCGGTGGTGCCGCAGGGCGTGGTCATCCGCGACCTCCAGAACCGCTTCGAGGTCCGTGATCCGCATGGCAGGCGCATCGTCGAGCTGGGCCACGACCTCACCTTCCTGGACCGCCACGGCAGCCTGCTCGCCTACCTGGACGACCGCAGGCTCCATCTGCACGACCTGGCCACCGGGGTCGACCGCACGCTGGCGTCGCCCACCGGGGCCAGGAGCTGGTTCGCGCTCGGCCCGCCACTGCCCGGCATGGGGTGCTGCCTCCAGATCGGGGCCTTCTCTCCGGACGCGCGCCTCCTGGCGGTGTTCACCCAGCTGGCCGGGCCGGGCCAGCCCGGGCTCTCGATCGTGGACGTGGCCAGCGGCCGTGCCAGCGTGCTGCCCGGGTCCGGCGGGGCGACGCCCCTGGCCTGCCAGCCGTGCCTCGGCTGGAGCCACACCGGCTGGCTGTTCTTCTTCAACGGCGGGGCGGCGCTCGCCGACCCTGCCGCCTGGCGGCCAGGAGCGCCGGCCGCCATCCCGCTGGCGCTGGACCTTCGCGACGTCACCACCGTCCTGCCCAGCGGTCTGGCGCCGGGCTGACCGCCCGGCTCAGGCGCGGCTGTCGAGGAGGTCGGCGAGCACCTCGTGCCCGGGTGCGGATCAGGCGCGGGACGGCTTGGGGGCGGCGTGGTAGAGCACGCGCGTCCCCGACGGCAGCTCCTCGCGCTCCAGCACCTGGAAACGCTCCTCCAGGAGCCGCTCGAACACCGCCCGCCGGTAGTCCCCGTGCATCCCAGCCGGCTTGTTCGCCAGCAGCCGGTCCGCCATCGGGTCCTCGGGATCCACGAACTCGACCACCAGCCGCGCGCCCAGGCCGTGCCACCAGTCCACCAGCTCCGCCAGCGGCACGTTCCCGGTGATCGCCAGGTGATGGATCAGCGCCAGCGCCAGCACCATGTCCGGCCGGTCGCGGTCGAAGAAGGCCGCACGCTCGCGGCCGCGCCAGCCGAGCCCCGGCGAGGGGTCGCAGAGGTCCAGCGTGATCGGCAGGATCCGCCGCTCGCCCTCCTTGGAGAGGGCCTGGAACAGCAGGTCGACAGTCAGGTCGTCGCTGTCGGCGGCGACCACGTAGCCCGCGTGCTCGGCGGCGACCCGCGAATAGGTGCCGTCGTTGGCTCCGAGGTCGTAGCACAGGCGCGCCGGCGCGGCCGCGACCGATCGCCGCACGAACGCCTGCTTGCGCTCCTTCTCGGCGTCGGTGTAGGTACTGGTGCGCTGGTAGTCCGACCAGGCCGACTCGCCCGCCTTCCAGCGCAGGCCGGCGACCAGCTTGCGGATGGCCTTGACGGTGGCCGCCTGGAGCTCGGTCGAGAAGCCGGCCTTCTGGAGCTCCCGCCTGGTGTCGGAGGCGCGCGCCTTGGAGAACCTGGCGTCCATCGCCTGGTGCAGCACGACGTGCTTGAGCACGCCCCGCTTGAACACGTTGAAGCCGGTGAACAGAGGGCGGATGTCGCCTGGGGCGATGCCCTGCACCGCGCCGCGCAACCAGGGCTGGAAGCGCACGCCCTTGTGCGCCGTCAGCAGCAGCGGGTACAGGAAGGTCTGGCAGAACTGGCGGTAGCCGGCCCACGGCTCGCCCGGCCTGGCCTGCTCGAAGGAGCCGACGTCGATGAACACCGGCCGCGCCCCGACGAACTGGAGGTTGTAGGCGTAGCCGTCCTTCATCGTCTGGCCTTCGGCGAGCGCCTGCTGGAGCAGGTCGAGGTGGAGCAGCGCCGCTGCCTTCAGCATCGAGAAGGTCCACTCGTACGGGTACGAGACGACCGGGATGCGGTCGTGCTCCAGGACCATCGCCCAGGAGGAGTCGCCGTCGGCGGCCGGCAACTCCTCCTCTGGCACTGTTCGCGTGCCGACGATCTGACCAGCCTGCACCGCTCGGGGAAAGAAACGCGTGGCGGTCAGCGCCTCGTAGTCAGCCGCGCCCTGCTTGGACAGGCCACGTAGCACGTGGCCGTCCAGGTAGAAGACGGTGCTGGCGGGATCGCGGAACGACGCCGGCTCGGTGCCGACACCGCTGGTCGACGGACCCACGACAGGAGGCTGTGGACGCCGGCTCAGCGCTTGTCGCCCTCGGCGCCCAGCGGCTCGTGGGCCGCCGCCTGCGCCTCGGTCGCGGTCTTGCGCCGGAACGGGCCGGTCAGACGGCGCCAGAAGAGCTTGGCGAAGACGGCTGCGCCAGCCACGCCAGCCACGATCGCCTGGACGATCATGCTGCCGGAGGCTGCGTCGATGTAGGCCAGCTTCATCGGATGGTTCTCCTTACTGGTCGGGCGGTCCGCCGACCGCTGAACGGGCCATAACGAGCGCATCCGGGACGTGCGGGGTCGCACGACGAGAATCCTGGGACCATAACATGGTTGGCCATCGGTTGTTCGACTGCCGTCCACCTCGCGGCCTGAGGGTGGCCAAACTGCAGTCGGCCACCCGCCGCGAGGACCTGAGGCAAAATCAGGTGCCATCCGCGCCGCCATCGGGGACAATCCAGGGGCCATGGACTTCGAGATCCGGCCGATTGCCGACACCGACGAGGACTGGGGACGCTTCTGGCCAGTCCTCGATGCAGCCTTTGGCGAGAGCTCCAGCGAGGGCGAGGCGGAGGAGTGGCGCGGCAACTTCGAGTTCGACCGCAGCCTGGCCGCCTTCGACGGTGAGCGCATCGTGGGCACGGGCGGCGCCTACTCCATGGAGCTGACGCTTCCCGGCCTGACCTCGGTGCCCGTCGGTGGCCTCACCGCGATCTCCGTGCTGCCCACCCACCGGCGCCGGGGCATCCTGCGCGCGATGATCGAGCGGCACCTGCGGGACGTCGAGTCCCGCCGTGAGCCGCTCTCCGTGCTCAACGCCTCGGAGGCGGCCATCTACGGCCGTTTCGGCTACGGAGCGGCCACCTGGAGCTCGGTGTTCGAGATCGACACGCCCTACGGGGCGTTCCTGGACCCGCCGGAGACACCGGGCCGGGTCCGCATGCTCGACCCTGGCGAGGGCGCCAAGCTGCTGCCCGGCTTCTACGACCGGGTCAGGCGCGCCCAGCCGGGCGAGCTGTCCCGTGGCCCCGAGGTCTGGGCCATCTACTTCCGCGACCCCGAGTGGTACCGGCGCGGCGCCAGCCAGCACTTCGACGTGGTCTACGAGACACGCGGCGGCGCCATCGACGGCTGGGTCAGCTACCGCGTCGAGAACCACTGGGATGGCGAGCTGCCGGCCAACACCGTGCGGGTGCGCGAGCTCTACGCGCTGACGCCCGCCGCCCGCGCCGCGCTGTGGCGCTACTGCCTCGACCTCGACCTGGCCGCATCCATGAAGCTGCTCGCGCGGCCGGTCGACGAGCCGCTGCGCTGGCTGCTGGCCGACTCCCGGCGGCTGCGGACCAACCAGACACGCGAGGACCTCTGGGTGCGGCTGCTCGACGTGCCGGTCGCGCTGGCCGCCCGCCGCTACGCCACACGGGACCGCCTGGTCGTCGAGGTGATCGATCAGCTGCGCCCGGCCAACCACGGGCGCTTCGCGCTGGAGGGCGCGCCCGACCGCGCCTCCTGCGAGCCGACCGGCGACGACCCGGACCTCCGCCTGGACGTCGCCGAGCTGGGCGCCGCCTACCTCGGCGGGGTCCGCTTCACGACCCTGGCCGCGGCCGGTCGCGTGGTCGAGCGGACACCGGGCGCACTCTGGCGCGCGGACCGGCTCTTCGCCAGCGACCCCGCTCCGTGGTGTACCACCTCGTTCTAGCCAAGTCCGTCAGAGCGCCGGTATCCAGCTCTGAACGCTACGCTCACCTGCGGTTTTGCCTGGTCGGAGCCGAGCATCCGGGCGATGTCATCAGGACAGGATCTAAACCTAGTCCCTGCACGGACCTGAGGCGCATGCCCCGACCAACTCTCGCACAGCGATCTAGCTATGCGGGCTGCCTTTGAGGTGGGTTCGGCAGGCCCGGGACGGAGACGACGGTCCAAGTAAAGGATGGAGCTGTCGAGGCGCGGTCCGCTTCGAGTAGACAAATGGCGCCCTCGCGTAGAAGTTCACTCACCGTGACGCCGCGTCGGTTGGCGAGTTCTCGTAGGGCCACTGCTAGTTCTGGCTCAAGGCGGAGCGAGATCATCTGGTCTAGCCGTCTGGGAGCTACAGCCCTGCCCGAGCCCTCGACCACTTCCCCGGCGTGCTGCCGGGCCAGCTCCCGCCGCTCGCGCTCGCTGCGCTGGTGTTCGTCGCTCATCGTTGTCCCCTCCACCTGCGCCGCTTGACTCGCTCCCACTCTCTGATCTCGGCTGGCTTGGCCCCACCATCCTGTCACCGGCCGCAGCCAATCACCACGTTTGTATGACGTATCAAACAGTAGTGTCCACATCTGATTCCATGCCCGATCTGGCCCGACGAAGGCCGCTTCGGCCGTTTCCAGAGGTAACCGGATCTCAACGGGTTCTTCGGACAGCACCTCATCCACCACTCGCTCATCGACACCATGGCGAAGGCAGTGAAGGAGGTTGTTCGTCTGCTCGTCTGGTTCTTCCTCTTCATCGTCCCAGTCGATCGCCTCGTACTTGCTGAGATCCATCGCTTCCCCTACTCTGTCATACGAAGCTCGTGCTAGTTGTATCACACCAGCTCAGGAGGCACCATGAGCGACCAGGAGCCGGGCCACGACCGGGAGCCGCAGGAGTCCGAGCATGACCGGGAGCCCCAGGAGCCCTTGAACCGGATCAGGGCAGCCGCGTTCTTCGCTGCCGACCATGTTGATTCCGTAGGCGGGAAGCTCTACACCAACGGCGGGTTCTTCAACATGCTTCGCTTCCCGAACTATCCAGCCATCGTCCAGACGCTCGGAATCGGAGCCTCACTCGTTGTCCCATGGCATGCCTACCAGCAAGATCATCACTTCGTCGTTACCTTGCACGACGAGGATCGTCGAGAGCTGCCACTCCGGGTTGAGGGAGGTTTCCGCGTGGGAGCCGACATCCTTCTGCGCCACGGTGATCCGAGCATTATCAACATCGCTGGGAACGTCACCAATGTGGTCTTCGAGCGCCCCGGACATTACCATCTGCAGCTTCACGTAGACGACGAAGAACTAGCTCGTTGGAACCTTCAGGTTGTTCAACTGCCTGACGTGTTTCCGAGTGCCACGACGCCAGGACTCCCTCAGACGTAGGCCCGTTGTCAGCAAGCAGTGAGCCCGATAAGGCGCTTGGCGCTTCGGGGCTCCCGCTCGTTCTCTGCCGGTTCTCTTTCGTCGGGTTCAACAGCAAAGCGCCCGTCGGAATTGACGCGCGCTTGTCAAAGCTGCGTGGTCACCATTGGTGACCCAGCATCGCCGGCTGCCACTTCTATCAGTACACGGGACGCTGAACTCCTGGCCGGATCTCGCACCGTCCCTGGTCAGACGGCAGATCCTGGGTTCGGGATTGGTCCCGTTAGAGCGCCGTTACCGCCCTTGCGTACGAATCAGCCTGCAAGCCGTGGCTCGATTCTGGCGCGGAGGAAGCGGAACAGGATGTGTGGGATCTTCGGCATGGTGCGTTCGGCGCACGACCCGGACCCGGCCTGGGCGTCGAGTGTGTTCGTCGCCCTCGGGCATCTCGCGGAGGAGCGCGGCCGCGACGCCGCCGGCTTCGTGCTCGTCGGTGACGGCTCCGGGCGCCCTGTCGCCCCGGGCTGCGATGGCGGCGGGGGCCCCGACCCCATCCACCGCCGCGACGTCCAGCTCAGCCGCTGCCGGGTGGTCAAGGACACCCGCCGGTGGGCGTCGGTCTGGCGGCCGGAGTTCCTGCGCGCGCTGGACGGCGCGCAGGTGGCGCTCGGCCACACCAGGCATGCCTCGCAGGGAACGCCCGGCACCATGGCCAACGCCGCGCCGCTGGTGGTGGGCGCCGGCCTGATCGGCGTCCACAACGGCGACGTCGACGTCGAGGCGCTCCGGGGTGGCCTGCCGATCGCGCTGCCGCCCGTGTACGGCGAGACCGACAGCGAGGTGCTGCTGCTGGCCTTGGACCGGGTCCGAGGGGATCTGCCCGCCGCCTGCGACGTGCTGGAGGCTGCCCACGGCCTGGCCACGCTCGCCTGGGTGGACCGCCACGCTCCCGAGCTCGTCCACCTGGCGCGCGCCGCGCTGTGCCCGCTGGTGGTCGCCAGGGACGCTCGCGACAACCTCTTCTGGGCTTCCTCGCCGGCGTGGTTCCGCCGCCTCGACGAGCAGACCGGTGGCCGCCTCGGCTTCGAGGTCGAGCGGGTCCGCGAGGGCACCCTGCTGGCGATCGCCGCCGGCGCGACGCCCTCGATCCACGCCAGGCGCTCGTTCGAGCCGGTCGCGCGCCCCGGGGACGACTGGCGGTTCCCCTCCATCTGGAACGGCCTCGACCCCGCCGACGTCGAGGCCTTCCAGGCCGAGGCCCGCCACCGCACCATCCGTCGCCGCCCCACCCGCCCCCACGCCGAGCTCGCCCAGGCGGGGTAGCGCTGGACAGAGCCTCCGCTGGAGTCTTCAGGGGAGGCGCCATGCCGGAAGAGGGCTACATCCAGGTTCCGGGCGGGAACGTGTGGTGCTTCGCCGAGCAGCCGGCCGAGTTCGCCAGGGCGGTCAACGACTTCCTCCACCGGGTCGAGCGCGGCCGGCCCGTGATCGAGCCGGACTGACCCCCCCGGGCGCCTGGCGCCGCAGCAGGCGCTCTGCGATCAGCAGGTCGTCGGCGAAGGTGATCTTCAGGTTGCCCGGCTCACCGGGAACGACCGCGACTTCCAGGTCGGTGTAGCGCTCGATGGAGGCGGCGGTGTCGGTGCCGGCGAAGCCGTCGCGGGCGGCGGCCTCGTAGGCGTCCAGCAGGGGAGCCGCGCGAAAGGCCTGCGGCGTCTGGATGCTCACCAGGCGCTCGCCATCGCCCGGCAGCAGCCGGCCGGCGTCGTCGACCGCGAGCACGTTCTCGACCGGGACACCGGGGACGGCGGCGCCGCGCGACAGCGCGGCGGCCAGCACCCGCTGGGAGAGGGCGGTGGAGGCCAGCGGGCGGGCGGCGTCGTGGAGCAGCACGGCGGCGATGGCGCCACGGCGGATGTCGCCGGCCAGGAGCCGCAGCGCGCGGTGCTCGGACTCGTGACGGGTCGGGCCACCTGCGACCAGGACGACCTCGATGCCCGGCAGCTCGCGCTCCAGCACCTCGCCGGCGAGCTCCAGGTCCTGGTCTCGGACCGCCAGCACCAGCCGCTCGACGCCGCCGGTGCGCGCCAGCGTCTCCAGCGCCCACACCAGCATGGACCTGCCCGCCAGCGGAAGGTACGCCTTGCTGCCGCTGTGGCCGACGCGTGTCCCCGAGCCGGCAGCGAGCACGATGCCGGCGTAGGACCCCGCGGCTCCGTTGTGCATGGCGGTCATCCTACGCAGCCCCCGGCCCCACGTGGCCGTCAGCCGCCGTTCGCCACGGCGTCCCGCAGGGCCTGCGGCGTGGCGATGCTGCCGACCTGCCTGCCGTCCACGTAGAAGCTGGGCGTGGCGTTCACGCCGCGCACCGATCCCTGGTTGGTGACCTGGCGGAGCCAGGGCTCGTAGGTGCCCCCGCGCACGCAGCGGGCGAAGGCCGTGCCGCCGATCCCGGCCCGGGTGCCGAGCTGGATCAGCCGGTCGGCGGTCAGGGCGCCGGAGTTCTCCGGCGCCTGCTCGGCGTAGAGCAGGTCGTGGTAGGGCCAGAATTTTCCCTGGTCGCCCGCGCAGGTCGCGGCGTTGGCGGCGAGCACCGACTCGCGGCCGAGGATCGGCTGCTCGTGGAAGACGAAGCGGATCCTGCCCTGGTCGGCGAGCTGGCGGACGGTCGGGCCGACGGCCGTTTGGAAGTTCGCGCAGGCCGGGCACTGGAAGTCGCCGTACTCCTCGACCAGGACCGGCGCCGACGGCTTGCCGAGCAGCTCGCCCTGGTTGGGCCCGAGCGCGTGGGCGGGCCGGACCAGCGGTCCCTTGCGTGCCTGGATGCCGTCCCTGGCGGTGATGGCGATGCCCGCGATCACCAGCACCGCGATGATCAGCCAGATCGACCCCCGCGATCGCCGGGCGAGCCGCGCCGCCTGCTCGACCCCGGACTCGGGCTCCGCCCGAGTCCGCGACTCCCGCTCCGGCGGCACGCTAGGAGCCCTCCGCCTCGTCCGCGCGGACGGATGGCGCCGCCTGGGCAGCCTGGGCGCGGGCGGCGCGCTCGCGGGCGATGCGGCGGTCCTCGCGGGCGGCGACCTTCTCCTCGTAGCTGGCCCACGACGCCAGGATGGCGATCACCGCGACCAGCGAGATGATGTCCCCGGCGCCCCACATGATCGCGCCGCCGGCCTGCTGGTCGGCCAGCGGGGTCGGCCCCCAGGTGCGCACGAACGCCCCCAGCGACGGGGCCAGCAGGTGGCCGGAGTTCATGATCGCCACGCCGAGGAAGGCGTGGAACGGCACCATCAGGAACACGTACAGCACCCTGGCCAGGTGGTGCAGCCGCCACCTGGTCGGGTCGACGCCCACGACCGGCCACCAGAACAGCAGTCCGACCGCGATGAAGTGCAGGTGGATCGCGTCGTGCACGTACTGGTTGCGCAGGCTCAGGTCGAACAGCGGCGAGAAGTAGAGGGCGTACAGGGTCATGGTGAACAGCACCCAGGCGACCAGCGGGTAGCCGATGATCCGCACCGGGGGGCTGTGCACGACCCGCACGATCCGCTTGCGCACCTGCGGCGACGTGGTCATCAGCAGCATGGTGATGGGGGCGCCCATCGCCAGCAGCGGCGCGGCCACCATCGCCAGCAGCAGGTGCTGGCTGGCGTGCACCGAGAACAGCGCGGTGTCGTAGCGCTCGATCGGCGACTGGAGCGCCAGGGCGATCATGCCGAGGCCGCTCAGGAAGCAGGCCGTGCGCTGCGCCGGCCAGCGCTGGCCGCGCCCGACGATGCGCTGCCTGCCCCGCAGGTACAGCACGGCGACGGCCAGCAAGGGCACCGCCACCAGCGGGTCGAAGCTCCAGTCGAGCAGCACCGACCGCAGGGTCGGCGGCGGCACCACTTGCCCTGGCGCCGGCCCGGCCAGCGCCGGCACGGCGGCTGGCCCGGCGAGCAACGCCAGCGCGAGCGCCGGCGCCTTCCAGGCGGTTCGGATCGGGTTCCACCGCAGCATGACGGCCCCATCCTATGCCCGGGGACCCGAAAACTCGGCCTATGGACGGACCGGCGAGCGATTACAGTTGCAACAAGCTGCAACTGCACTGCTAAACTGTGTAGCGAGATGGCGACCAGCACCGATTCGGCGATCGCGCTGCTGCGCGAGCAGGGCATGCGAATGACGCCCCAGCGCATCGCGATCGTCACCGAGATCATGACCACGCCCGGCTACGTGATCCCCATGCAGGTGATCCGGCAGATCCAGGAGCGCGTGCCCGGCACCAGCGCGTCCACCGTCTACCGGACGCTGGAGCGGCTGGAGCAGGTCGGGGTGCTGGTGCACGTGCACCTGGAGGGCGGCATCGGCTACCACCGGCTCGCGGACGTGCAGCACGTCCACTTGACCTGCGCGGGTTGCGGTGCCGAGCGGGAGCTGCCCGCCAGCGCGCTCGAGCGGTTGCAGCGGCTGATCGTGGACGACCACGGCTTCTGGCCGGACTTCAGCCACCACGCCATTTCGGGGCTGTGCGCCACCTGCCGCGAGCAGCAGGGCTCCGCGATGGCCGCCCACGCCCACCGCGACCCGGTTGCCTGAGCGCGAGCCCCGGGGCTGGTCCCGAGGCGTGAGCGGCCCGACCCGGGTCAGCTCAGGAGCGCACCAGCCGGGCGATCGCCGCGCTGGCCTCGGCGACCTTCTCCTCGGCCTCGGGGCCTCCGCCGGTGATCGCCTCGCGCACGCAGTGGCCGAGGTGGTCGTCCAGCAGCTCCAGCGCGACCGACTGCAGGGCCCGGGTGGCGGCGGAGATCTGGGTCAGCACGTCGATGCAGTAGTTGTCCTCGTCGACCATGCGCTGGATGCCGCGCACCTGCCCCTCGATCCGGCGCAAGCGCCGCTGGACCTCGTCCTTGTGTCCGCTGTAGCCGCGCACCGCTTCCCCTCCTTGAACGTCAAATACCCCCCGAGGGTACCACGTCGAGCGGGCTGGCGGGCTTGACGGCCCGCCGAGCGCTGGTGTCGCCTGACCTGAGCTGAAACGCGAGGTCTGTCCCGAGCAGGTACCGTAATCCCTTGACCTCAACCCCACCGTGCGGGAGGGGACATGCCCCGCTACAGCTTCCGGTTCGACGAGGCGACCATTGGCGATCTGCAGGCTCGGATGGAATCGGGGCGGCTCAGCTCCCGTGCGCTGGTGCGGGCCTACCTCCGCCGCATCGACACGATCGACCGCGCCGGACCGGGCCGGCTCGGCCTGCGCTCGGTGCTCGAGGTCAATCCCGACGCCGAGCGGATCGCGGCGACGCTCGACGAGGAGCGGCGCCACGAGGGCCCGCGCGGGCCGCTGCACGGCATCCCGGTGCTGGTCAAGGACAACATGGACAGCGCGGACCGGCTCCACACCAGCGCCGGCTCGCTGGCGCTGACCGGCTCGCGTCCCAAGCGCGACGCGACCGTGGTGGAGCGGCTCCGCAACGCCGGTGCGGTGATCCTCGGCAAGACCAACTTGAGCGAGTGGTCCAACCTCCGCTCACCCCACTCGTCCAGCGGTTGGAGCGGCCGCGGAGGGCAGACCCGCAACCCCTATGCGCTGGACCGCTCGCCGTCCGGGTCCAGCTCCGGGTCGGCCGCCGCGGTGGCGGCCAACCTCGCGACCGCCACGCTCGGGACCGAGACGGACGGCTCGATCCTCTGCCCGGCCGCCGCCTGCTGCGTGGTGGGCATCAAGCCGACGGTCGGCCTGACCAGCCGGGCCGGAGTGATCCCGATCGCTCACAGCCAGGACACGGTCGGGCCGATCTGCCGGACGGTCGCGGACGCGGCCACGGTGCTCGGCGCGCTGGTGGGTGTGGACCCCCGAGACCCTGCGACCCGCGACTCCGAAGGCAAGTTCCACACCAGCTACCGGCGGTTCCTGGACGCCGGCGCGCTCCACGGCGCACGCATCGGCATCCCGCGCGAGGTCTATTACGGCTACAGCCCGCCGGCCAACCAGATCGCCGAGGAGGCGATCGAGGCGCTCCGCGCGGCGGGCGCCGAGGTGGTCGACCCCGCCGACATCCCCGGCGCCAGGGAGATGGCCGGCTTCACCGCCGAGCGCGAGCTCGAGGTCCTGCTCTACGAGCTCAAGCACGACCTCGACGAGTACCTGGCGGCTCGGGACGATCCCAAGATCCGCAGCCTCGCCGACGTGATCGCGTTCAACGAGGCCCACGCCGACCGGGAGCTCCAGCACTTCGGGCAGGAGTTCCTGCTGGCCGCGCAGGAGAAGGGCCCGCTCACCGAGCCCGCCTACCTGGAGGCGCTGGCAGGCAACCGCCGGCTCTCGCGCGAGCAGGGCATCGACAAACTGCTGGAGGACCTGCGCCTCGACGCCCTGCTGGTGCCCACCAGCGCCCCGCCGTGGACCATCGACCTGGTCAACGGCGACCACGTGCTGGGGGAGGGCTCGACCCCGGCGGCGCTGGCCGGCTACCCGGCCGTGACCGTGCCGGCCGGCTACGCTGACGGGCTGCCGGTCGGCGTGACCTTCTTCGGCACCGCCTGGAGCGAGCCCACCCTGATCCGGCTGGCGTACGCGTTCGAGCAGGCCACCAAGGTCCGACACCCGCCACGTTTCCACCCTGGGGGGTTGGACCACAAGGCCCGGTCATGAGCCTCGAGGCTCACCAAAATCAACCAAATCGCTCCTTGTCACGTAGGCTTCCATGACAGAGATTGGTGATGATGGGCTGGCGTAGGACGATCCGTCGCCTACCGCTTGCCGGCGCGGCGGTCGTCGGCGCGGCGGTCGGTCACTCCATCGCGTACCTGATCGTGGCGCCGCAGGGCCGGGCCCGCGCGACGCTGCTGGCCGGCACGGGCCACGGCTACTGGTCCACCGCGGTCGCCGCCGAGATCGTGCTCGGGCTGCTGGTGGTCATCACCTTCGGGCTGCGGCGCTTCAACCGCGGCCTGCGGTCGCCGAAGCGCCCGCCCAGCGACGAGCCGTGGGCGTGGCTGGCGGCCCGCCTGTCGCTGCTCCAGGTCACCATCTTCCTCGTCCAGGAGGTCGTCGAGCGCGCGGCCAGCGGCCACGCGATCGACGACCTGCTCAGCGACCGGCTGCTGTCGATCGGTGTGCTGGTCCAGATCGTGGTCGCCGTGGGCGTGGCCACGCTGCTGGTGTGGCTGGGCCACGCCGCCGAGGCGGTCGGCCGCGCGCTTGGTCGGCAGCGGCCGCCCCGGCCCGTCCGGGTCGTCATCGCCTGGCCGCGCCTGGTCGTGCGGCCAACCTCGCTGGCCCGCCGCGCTGACGGGATCCGCGCGCCGCCTCGCGTCCTCACCGCCTAAGTCATTCAGTCGAACCGCTCGCCGCCGGTGCCGGAGCACCGGCGGCATGGGGTGGGTTCGCCTGCCCCGTATGGCGGAGGATGCGGAGAGGACAACCTTCGATGACGAAACGGATTTGGTCGATGGCCGCCGCGATCGGCCTCACTGGCATGCTGATGACCTTCACCAGCGCCGGGCCGGCGTCGGCGCATGAGGCACGCAAGATCGGCAAGTACGACGTGGAGGTCGGCTTCGGGGACGAACCCGCCTACACCGGCGACAAGAACAGCGTGCAGTTGCTGCTGAACGAGGCCAACGACAAGCCCGTCGTCGATCTCGGCGACACGCTCAAGGTCGACATCACCACCGGCAGCAGCACCGATGACACGCAGAAGCTGAGCATGACCATGCAACCCAACTTCGAGGTCGGCGGGGACGGCACCCCCGGCGACTACCGCGCCTGGTTCGTCCCGACCGCTCCGGGCCCCTACACCTTCCACTTCACCGGCTCCATCAAGGGGCAGAAGGTCGACGAGAAGTTCACCTCTTCGCCGACCACCTTCGATGAGGTGCAGGACCCCGCCCAGGTGGAGTTCCCGATCAAGGACCCGACCACCGGCCAACTGACGGCGCGCGTCGACCGCGAGACCCAGCGGCTGAACACGGCGCTGGCCGACGCCCGGCGCCAGGCCAAGGACGAGGCTGGCACCGCCCTGCTGATCGCGATCGTCGGGGTGGTGGTCGGCGTGCTCGGGCTGGCGGCCGCCGGCTACGCGCTGAGGAAGCGGGCGTAGCCCCATGCGCCGCTCGCTCATCGTCGCCCTGCTGGCGGGCTCGGTGCTGCTGCTGGCCGCTCCGGCGGCCAGCGCCCACGCGCTGCTGCGCAGCTCCGACCCGTCCAGCGGGGCGTCGCTCGGCAAGGCGCCGGAGAGGGTGACCCTCACCTTCACCGAGCCGCCCGACCTGACCCTGTCGACCGTGCACGTGCTCGACTCCACCGGGAAGGCGGTGGAGTCGGGCAAGGCCAAGGGGGTGCCGGGCAAGCCGCTGGTGCTCGAGGTCCCGCTCGGCCAGCTGGCCAATGGCGCCTACACGGTGAGCTGGCGGACGGTGTCGAGGGCCGATGGGCACCTCACCAACGGCTCGTTCGCCTTCGGTATCGGGGTGCAGCCGCCGTCCGCCATCTCCAGTGGCGCGCCGGCGGCCGCCACCTCGCCGTCGCCCTCGGTGCTCGGTGTGGCCGGGCGCTCGGCGTTCGACTGGGGGCTCATCCTGCTCGTCGGGGCGGTGGCCAGCAGCCTGCTGGTGTTCCGCCGGCGCGACGCCGGCCCGCCCCTGCCCCTGCTCGGCGGCGCGCTCGTCCTTGCCGTCGCCGGGCTGGCGGCGATGAGCGTGGCGGAGCACTCGCGCATCGGCGTGGCCTTCGGCGACCTGCTCGGCTCCTCCACCGGCGGCAAGCTGATCAACCAGGCCGTGGCGCTGGCGGTCACCGCGCTCGTGCTGGGCGCGGTGGCCCGCTGGCCGCGCCGCCGAGAGCTGCTGGTCCTGCTGGGGGTCGGCGCGGCGGCGACCATGCTGGTGCACGTCGCCGGGGGACACGCGGCGGGGGAGGCGACCCTGACCCCGCTGAACATCCTCGTCCAGTGGGCTCATCTGCTGGCGGTGGGGGTCTGGGTCGGCGGCTTCCTCTGGCTGCTGCTCGGCCTCCGCGGCGCCGGCGCCGCCGGCAGCGGCCCGGAGCCGGGCAACGGCGGTCAGGTGACCATGCGCTCGGAGCCTGCGCACGCCAGCGTGGGCGGCCAGCCGGAGCGGACCAGCCCGGCGCCGGTCGGGACCGCCGTGATGACGGCGCCGAGCGGCGACGAGCGCGTGCTCGCCGTGCGGCGCTTCTCGGCCATGGCAACGGTGGCGCTCGGCGTGGTCGTGCTCACCGGGCTGACGCGAGCGGTGATCGAGGTGCGCAGCTGGCACGGGCTGTTCTCGACCAGCTTCGGCCGCACGCTCCTGATCAAGCTGGCGCTGGTCGCCGGCCTGATCGCCCTCGGCGCGGTCAACCGCTTCCGGATCGTGCCGGCGTTGCGGGCCGGGCGGGCCAAGGTGGCGACGCTGCGCTCCACCGTGCGCGCGGAGCTCGCGCTGGCCATCCCGATCGTGGTGGCGGCCGCGGTGCTCGGCGAGCTGCCGCCGGCGCAGTACGTCAGCCAGCAGGCCGCCAGGCAGCAGGCGCCGGCCGCGGTGACGGTCAGCGGCAACGACTTCGCCACCTCGGTGAAGGTCGAGCTGACCGCCACGCCCGGCACCGTCGGCGCGAACCAGTTCAGCGCCAAGGTGGTGGACTACGACAGCGGCCAGCCCATCCCGGCCAACCGCGTGTCGCTGCGCTTCACGCTGCCGAGCCGGCCGGACGTCGGCGCCTCGACCCTGGACCTGAAGAAAGCGCCCGACGGGCGTTGGCAGGGCCAGGGCATCCTGTCCATCGCCGGGCGCTGGAGCATCACCACCCTGGTCGAGTGGCCAGGCGGCAGCGTCACCGTGCCGCTCCAGTTGCAGCCACGCGCCGCGGAGGGGACCTCGCCGCAGGTGAAGATCTCCAAGGCTCCCGGCCAGCCGACCGTCTACAGCATCGCCCTGCAGCGGGGGAGCTCCTTGCAGGCCTACCTGGACCCGGGGAAGCCCGGGCCCAACGTGCTGCACCTGACCTACTTCGCGGCGAACGGCTCGGAGCAGCCGATGTTCGAGGTGAAGGCCACGGCCACCAACCCGGCCGGCGCCACCGCGGACCTTTCACTCAGCCGGTTCAGCGCCGGGCACCTGGTGTCCAATCTGAACCTCAACCCCGGGCGCTGGTCCTTCTCGATCGTGGGCACCTCCAAGGCCGGCGACCTCACCGACGCCCGTTTCGAGCAGGTGATCCAGTGAAGAATCTCTGTTCTCTGACAGCGGCGCTGGCGCTTGCGGCGCTGGTGCTCGCTGGCTGCTCCAGCGGCCAGAGCTCCGGGCAGGCGAGCGCTACCACGGCCGCTTCCAACACGACGGCCGACCGGCCCAGCTCCACCGGCAAGCTCAGCATCCTGGCGCCCCGCAACGGCCAGATCGTCAAGGGCACCGACCTGACGCTCAAGCTGGAGCTGACGGGCGCCAAGATCGTGCCGGCGACCACCACCAAGATCCAGCCCGGCCAGGGCCACGTGCACGTGATGCTGGACGGCAAGCTGATCTCCATGAACTACAAGCTGTCGGAGAAGCTCCCGAAGCTGAGCCCCGGCACGCATCTGATCCAGGTCGAGTTCGTGGCCTCAGATCACCTGCCGTTCGACCCCAGGGTGCTCACCCAGGCGGCCTTCCAGGTGAACGGGTGAGCCGGTGACCGTCCCGGTCCAGGTCGCTCGGCGGCGTCCGGCGCCAGGGTCCGCCATCCCTGCGGCCCTCGCCGGGCTCGCCTTCCTGCTGGCGCGGCCGGGGCTGGAGGCGCTGCCGCCCGGCGCCCGGACCGGCGTGCTGGCGGCCGGCTACCTCGCGCTGGGCCTCGCCGCCGTGGCGGCGACGCCGGCTCGCGCGCGGGCGGCCCAGGCCCGACAGGCTGCCGCCCGGGGCGCGGCGGCCCCGGCGACCCGGGCGCGGGCCGGGGCGGTGCTGGTGGCGGGGTTGGCGGCGGTGGTGGCGGCCGCGCTGCTGGCCGGACCGGTGCCGCCGCTGCCGGCCGGGATGGTCGCCCTGGCGCTCAGCCTGCTCGCCGCGGTCGCGGAGGAGGCGCTGTTCCGCGGGGCGCTGTACGGCCTGCTGGAGCGGCGGGGAGCGGTGGTGGCTGTGGGCGCGACGACCATCCTGTTCGCGCTGGTGCATGTTCCTTCCTACGGTCTGGCGTCGGTGCCCGTGGATCTCGGTGCCGGCCTGCTGTTCGGCTGGCAGCGCTGGGCGTCGGGCCATTGGACCGTTCCCGCGGCGACGCATGCCGCGGCCAATCTGCTGGCGGTGATCCTTCGATGATCTGGAAGCCGGTTCGCGTCACCACGGTGATGCTCGCGGTGCTCCTGCTGGCGACCTCGTGCTCGGGGTCGAGCGGCTCGGCGGGGCGGCCCGAGCCGCTCCGCGTCGGTGCCATCTACCCGCTGAGCGGCTCGCAGGGCCCCGGCGGCATCGAGGAGTACCGAGGCGTCGAGCTGGCCGCGCGCATGGCCAACCAGCGCGGCGGCGTGGCGGGCCGCCCCATCGAGCTGGTCCCGCAGGACGTGCCCGAGGCCGACGCCGCGCCCGCCGCGGTCGAGCGCCTTGCCAGCCAGGGGATTGGCGTCATGCTCGGCAGCTACGGCAGCACCATCTCGGAGCCCGCGGCCCAGACCGCCTCCCGTGGCGGCCAGGTCTTCTGGGAGACCGGCGCGGTCGGGGAGCTGATGGGCCTGCCCGCTGGCGGGGACCGCGTCTTCCGGGTCGCTCCCGCCGGCTCGCTGCTCGGCAGGACCGCCATGGACTTCACCGCCTCCGAGCTGTTGCCACGGCTGAAGCGCAAGGCCACCGGGCTGCGCTACACGGTCGCGGCGGTCGACGACCAGTTCGGCGACGGCGTCGCCCGCGGCGCGGTGGCGGAGCTGCGCGCCCGCGGCCTGACCGTGGCCGGGGACCTGCGCTATGACCCGAGGCGCGACCCCGCCGCCGGCGTGGTGCGGCGGATCGCGGCGACCAGGCCGGACGTGCTGTTCGTGGTCGCCTACATCGACGACGGTGTCGCCATCCGCAAGCAGATCGTCGCCCAGAACCTCCACCTGGTCGCCAACATCGGCACCTCGTCGAGCTACTGCATGCCCGCGTTCGGCGCGGCCCTTGGCAAGGACGCGGTGGGCCTGTTCGCCTCGGACAAACCCGCCGCCGACTGGCTCAGCGCCCGCGGTCTGGCGCCAGACGCGATCGCGCTGCTGAACCAGGCCAACCACGCCTACCGCGCCGCCTACGGCGACGGGATGAGCGCCGCGGCGCTCGCCGGGTTCGCCGGTGCCTGGGCGCTGCTGCACTTCGTGCTGCCCAAGGCCGGCTCGACCGACCCCGCGAAGGTCGCCGCGGCGGCCCGGACGATCGACGTGCCGATGGGCGGCCTGCCCAACGGCAGCGGCCTGCGCTTCGGTGCGCTGGGCACGCCGGACGCCAGCGACAACCTGGGCGCCGCCTCGGTGATCTGGGAATGGGTCGGCGTCAACGACCGGCAGATCACCTGGCCGCCACGCTTCGCCACCGCGCCCATCAAGGCGCTCGAGATCACGCCATGACGCCCTCGAAGCGGAGCCCCGGCCAGCGCCTCCCCGGCCGGCTCGTGGCCGGGCGGACCCGGGGCGGCCGGCCCCTCGCCGGCCGGCTTGCGGTCGGCTCCGGCGTGCTGGTGGTGCTCGCGTATCTGGCGGCCGGCGCGCTCGGCGGGCACCTCAGCCCGTTGGCGCGCCGGCCGCTGCTGGACGGGCTGGCGCCGCCGCCCCCGTACCGCTGGGTCAAGCCGCCTCCGGAGTTGTCGTCGGGCAACCGCCCCCCCTCGGGAGCCAGCGGCTCGGTCCCGCTCGGCCCCAGCGGGACGCAGGTGACCGCGATCTCCACCGGCGACGGCCAGGCCAACCTGCTGATGGAGGCCAACGCGATCGCGCCATCGGCCGGCCAGCGCTCCGTCACGGTGGCGATCCAGCCGATCGACCCCGCCACCCTGGCCGCCGCCCCCGCCAATCTGGTGCTGGCGGGCAACGCCTACCGGATCCAGTTCAGCTACCAGCCGTCAGGCAAGCCGGCGACGACCCTGGCGGGCCAGGCCACCATCTCGCTGATCTTCCCGCTGCTGCCGATCCCGGTGAGCAGCCCGTTCGACCACACCGTGCTGTCCTCGACCGACGGCAGGGCGTGGACCGAGCAGCCCAGCACCGCCACCCCAGGCTCGCACCAGGTCGCCGCGACCCTGCCAGCGCCCGGCTACGTGATCGCGGCGGTGCCGCCGGCGCCGGCCGAGCAGGCCGCCCCCAACCGCACGCCGCTCTACGCGGGTCTGGCGGCCGCCGCGGTGGTGGTCGCCGTCGCGGTGGCTGCTCAGGGCGGGGCTGGTGCTGGCGCTGGCCGGCATGGTCCAGGTGGGAGGCGCCGGGCCGGCGTCCGCGCACGCGGTGGGCGGTGGCCCCACCGCCAGCAACTACCGCACCAACGTGCGTGGCATCGAGCCGCCGATCCCCGGGGTCAGCGTCCGCGTGGTGGACGGCGGCAACCAGCTCGAGCTGACCAACCGCGGATCCCAGGAGATCACCCTCCTCGGCTACGAGAACGAGCCGTACCTGCGCGTGGGGCCCAGCGGCGTGTTCGAGAACGAGCGCTCGCCCTCGACCTTCTCGAACCGCTCGACCACCGCGCCCAAGCAGATCCCCGCCGAGTTCAGCGCCGACGCGCAGCCCGAGTGGCGCCGCATCTCGTCCCAGCCGGTGGCGGTCTTCCACGACCACCGCGCGCACTGGTCCGGGCGTGCGGACCCCGCCGCGGTCCGGCGGGACCGGGGCAAGCGGCAGGTGGTCACGCCCAATTGGCAGGTCCCGATCAGGGTCGGCGACAAGACCTCGATCCTGTCCGGGAACATCGAGTGGGTGCCCGGGCCGTCGCCGTGGCCCTGGGCCGCCGTCGCCGTCGCGCTGGCGGCCCTGGTGCTGCTGATCAGCCGGAGCGGCTGGCAGGCCAAGGCGCTCGCGGGCGTGACCGCGCTGGCGGTGCTCACCGACGCGGTCCACACCTTCGGCGTCTGGACGGGCTCGACCGCGCCGATCGTCACGCGGCTCTATGGCAGCGCCACCTCGTTCGCGGGCTGGGTCATCGCCGCCATCGCCATCCAGCGGCTGCTGACCGGCAAGCTGGAGGCGGGCCGCACCTTCATGCTGCTGGCCGCCATCTTCCTGGCGCTCGCCGGCGCGGCGCCCGACGTGCCGGCGCTGGCGCGGTCACAACTGCCATCCGGCCTCGATCCCATGCTCACGCGGGCCGCCATCAGCGCCACCCTCGGCCTCGGTGCCGGCATGCTGCTGGCAGCCCTGCTGGGGCGGCAGCTCGGGACGGGGCGGCAGCTCGGGACGGGGCGGCTGGCTCCCGCCGGCGCCACGGCCGCGGCCAAGCGGCCGCGCCCCGCCGGCGCCAAGCCACCGCCCGGCTCCGCGGCGGCCAACCGCCAGCGCCGCTCCTCCGGTGGCGGCTCCAGGAAGCGGTCGCGGAAATCTGGAGGAAGGTGACTGATCCGTCCCTCGCGGACGAGCGATGAACGTTACCCGGGAACCTCGTCCATACTGGTCGCATGGACAGGCCAACGGCGCCGGCCGGTCGCAATTCGCGCCGGCCGGTTGCTCCAGCGGTACCCCCCTCCGCGCACCGTCTTGCCGAACGGCTGCGCCCGTGGGTGCCATGGATCTCGACGGTCGCCCGCCTCGGCCTCGCCGTGGTCTGGGCGTGGGCGGCGCGTGCGAAGATCCTCGAGCCGGACGGAGCGGTGATCTCCGTCCGGGCCTACCGGCTGCTTCCCGAGGCGCTGGTGCACCCGGTCGCCTGGGGGCTGCCGTTCCTGGAGCTCGCCGTGGCCGTGCTGCTGGCCGCAGGCGTCGCCACCCGGCTGGCCGCCGCCACCTCGACCGGGCTGCTGCTGGTGTTCATCGCCGGCATCGCCTCGGCCTGGGCGCGGGGCCTGCAGATCGACTGCGGCTGCTTCAGCACCGGCGGGGTCGCGACCCACGTGAGCGCCGCCCAGTACCTGGGTGAGCTGCTGCGTGACGCCGGACTGGCAGCGGTCTCGATCGCCCTGGTGTGGCGGCCGTGGAGCCGCCTGGCCCTGGGCGGCGAAGCCGACCGCCGCGCCATACCGCCGCCACAACCCTGACGAGAACGGCCTGGAGGACGGATGAGCAACCAGAAGTACCCCCCGAAGCGGCGGCGGGGCGACAAGATTGCGGCTCGGCGAGGGCGAAGGCGCCCGTCGTGGCAACTGTGGACCGGCATCGCGGTCCTGGTCGTCGCGGTGGTGGCCGGCGTCGCCATCCAGTCGGGCCGCTCGTCGAGCGGCGGCTCGGTGGTGACCCCCGCCCATGCGCTCGGCCCTGCCGGAGGCGAGCAGCGCGGCAAGGCGTCCGCGCCGGTGCTGGTCGAGGAGTACGGGGACTTCCAGTGCCCGCACTGCGCGGACTTCCAGCGGAACGTCGGCCCCACCATCGACCGGCTGGTCGACGCGGGCACGATCCGCTTCGTGTACCACCCGATCGCCTTCATCGGCCCGGAGTCGACCACCGCGGCCAACGCCGCCGTCTGCGCGGGCGACCAGGGGAAGTTCTGGCCCTACCACGACCAGCTCTTCGCCCAGCAGGGCGCGGAGAACTCCGGGACGTTCTCCACCGGCAAGCTCCTCAGCATCGGGCGGCAGGTCGGGGTGAGCGACCAGCGCTTCACCACCTGTGTGAACAAGGGCACCTACGACGGCTGGATCGCCAAGTCGACAGACGACGCCTCGCGCCGCGGTGTGAACCAGACCCCGACCGTGTTCGTGGACGGCCAGGCGGTCTCCAGCGCCGTCACCGCCAAGGGCCTCCAGAACGCCGTCGACGCCGCGCTGGCGGCGAAGTAGCGGCGGCTTCCGGCAGCATGGGCTGACCGAGCAGCAGCGCACGAGGAGGGGATGCGGGTGGACCTCGCCGATTCCGTTCGCCGGTTCTGGGACGCCGACGCCGCCACCTACGACCGCTCGCCGGACCACGGTGCGGCAACACCGACCGAGCGGGCCGCGTGGAGCGCGGCGCTGGCCCGCCTGCTGCCACCGGCTCCGGCCTGGGTGCTGGACGCCGGCGCCGGCACCGGGTTCCTGTCGCTGGCGGCGGCGCGCCTTGGCTACCAGGTGACCGCGGTCGACCTGTCGCCCGGCATGCTGGCGCGGCTGCGGGACTCGGCCGAGCGGGAGGGCCTGTCAATCGAGGCGGTCGAGGGCGGGGCCGAGCAGCCGCCGTCTGGGCCGTTCGACGCGGTGATCGAGCGCCACCTGCTGTGGACGCTGCCGGACCCGGCCGCCGCGCTGACCGCCTGGCGCCAGGCCGCTCCGGAAGGCCGTCTGGTGCTGTTCGAGGGCCTCTGGGGGCGCGTCGACCCGATCGAGCGCCTGCGCCAGCAGGCCCGCGAGGGCTGGCGCCGCCTGCGCCGCGAGCCCGACCACCATCACGGGCACTACGACGCCGAGCTGGTCGCGGAGCTGCCGCTGGCCACCGGCGCCCATCCGGACGAGTTCATCCGCCTGGTGGAGCAGACCGGCTGGGGGCCCGCCCGGATGGAGCGGCTCCGCGACGTCGAGTGGGCGCAGCTGCTGGCGCTGCCGCCCGCCAACCGGCTGCTCGGGGTCGTGCCGCGACTGGCGATCAGCGCGGGCGCCTAGCGCTTACACGGGCTTGACCGCCTCCTGGCGAGCATGGGCAGGCGCCCCACGAGGCGCTTCCCTGGCAACCCATCCGGAGGTGGACCCATGAGCGAGGGCATGCTCACCTGTCCCAAGTGCCACGGCGCCATGCGCAGCTACGAGCGCAGCGGCGTGACCGTCGACCAGTGCGTCCAGTGCCGCGGCATCTTCCTCGACCGCGGCGAGCTCGACCACCTGATCGACGCGGAGCAGAGCTGGCACTCGGACGCGACGGTCCAGCGCGAGGGGCCCGACCGGGACGAACGCCCGAGCCATGGCGACCGGTACGGGGAATCGCGGTACGGGGACCGCGGCGGCCACCAACGAAAGCGCAGGAAGAGTTTCCTGGACGACCTGTTCGACTGAAGCCGCGCCTGGGCGCCGCCCGTGACGCCGCGCCGGCTCAGCCGGCCAGGTCGCCGGCGAGGTCCGGCGGCGTTGCGGCGCCGGCGTTGCGGGCAGTCTCCAGCGCCTTGCGCACCGCCTGGCCGTAGAACTTGCCGAGGAAGGTGTAGCCGGCGCTGGAGGGGTGGAACAGGTCGGGGCTGAACATCTCGCGCTTGCGGCGGAACGCGCCCCTGGCCACGGCCGCCACGTCGATCACGGTGATCCCGTGGCGTGCCAGCTCGGCCTGGAACAGGCGCGTGTACCCGCGCGCCCAGAGGCCGAGGACCTCGCGGAGCGGCCAGCGGAAGGCGAGCGAGGTCTCCGCGGGCGGCAGCCCGGACACCAGCACGACCGCGCGCGGCGCCGCGGTGAGCAGGCCGGGCCCCAGCTGCCTGAGCTGCCGGCGGACCTCGTGCACGGGCGTGACGTGGGTGATGTCGTTGGTGCCGGCGCACACCAGCACCACGTCCGGGTCCAGCTCGGCCAGGCGCGGGACCTGCTCGCTCACCACGTGGTGCAGCCGCGCTCCTGAGGTGCCGAGCGAGTACAGGCGGACCCGGTAGCGCTCCGCCAGCGCCAGCGCAACGCCGTAGGTGAGCGTGTCCTCCGCGCAGTCGGCGCCGACCCCGGCGACCGAGCTGTCACCGAGGACGGCCAGCACCAGCGATTCGCCCTCCTCGGGACCGAGGACGCAGCTGGGGTCGAT
>WNGG01000478.1_pt1 | contig 63838 bp, 63 predicted proteins | sample 5400661 | NCBI WGS metagenome assembly WNGG01 (sample SAMN13153372, study PRJNA577476) | soil metagenome | isolation source: 100 cm soil or saprolite under Garry oak tree replicate 1 | place: USA:California | collected 2016-06-15
CCAGCTCGCCAACCGGCTCGTCGGCATCCTGCACGGATGCCTCAAAACCGACACACCCTACAGTGAGGCGACCGCCTGGTCGCATCACCTCACAGAGTCTGCTGCTTGACATTCAAGCTCCTGGGATGTCTTTCGGGAGTTCGAGATCCAGCGGTTCCCAGGAGGGATGATGCCTCCGTCGTGGGTCGAGGTCCCCGCGGCGATGAGTGACTGGCTCGATCAGGCCAACGGGCTTCGTGCTCGAACGCCGAGGTTCCCCGAGGAGATCGCGATGGTCCACTGCCAATTCGAGCAGATCCATCCGTTCCTCGACGGCAACGGTCGAGCCGGTCGGCTCCTTCTGAACCTCCTGCTGGTACGCCTCGGCTATCCCCCCGCGATCATCTTCAAGAACCAGCGGAGCGCGTATCTCACGGCGCTACGCCGTGCGGATCAGGGAGAGCCCGGAGCGCTTGGTGAGTTCATCGCGCGGGCGATCCTCGACAACCTCTACAGGTTCGTAATGCCGGCGGTTGCGGGTCCGGCTCGACTGGTGCCGATCGCCGCCCTTGCCAACCGTAGAATCAACGCGACCGCGCTGAGGACGGCCGCGGTCCGAGGCCGGCTGCAGGCGACGAAGGGGCCTGACGGCCAGTGGCGGAGCACTCGGAACTGGGTCGATCACTATCTGTCGACCCGATACGGCCGCGGCCCGACGGGTACGCGAGGATAGCGCCTACTCGTCGTCGTGTTGCATCCACCATTCGGTGAACTCGGTGGCTTGGCCATTGGGATCGAGGCGGATGAGCCAAAGGTTGCTGTAGCGGAGCAGGGGGTTGTGGTAGAGGGTTTGGCCTTGGACGATGGCGAGGTCGCCGTCGGTGGCCAGGAGCTCCCAGGAGAAGTCGGTGTCGCCGGGCTCGTCCTTGATCCCGATCCAGCCGTCGACGATCGCCTGGCGGCCGCGCCACGGGGTGGCGTGCGGCTCGGTGGAGTACAGGGCCTGCTCGGTGAACAGGCGGCCGATGTCCTCGGGGTCGTTGGATTCCCAGGCGGTCCGGTAGCCGTCCACCCACTGGCTGACCTGCTCCTGGCTCGGCATTGCTCCTCCTTGTCGCGTTGTCGGCTCGGCTTCGTAGGATGCAACGGTGCGGCGATGATCCCTCATCGGCGATGATCCCTCATCGAGGAGGCGACCGTGGCGAGCAGCCGGGTGGTGCTCGACCACGTCGATCATTTCGTGCCGATGCCCGGCCTCCTCGACCCCTCGTGGACCCACCGCGTCCGGTCGAGCCTATCCGGGCCGGCGCGCGCGGCGACCTCGGCCCGGCCTCGCACGGAATGCTCTGGCGTCTCATGGACGGGCGTCACGACCCCGTTGTAGCGTCAGCGCCAAGGCTGGCCGTGGGCGAGAAGGGGTGAGGGGATGTCCGTACTGTCGAACCTGGTCTCGGGGATCAGTCAGGGCACGATCGAGGTCATCGACCTGACCGCGCCGCTGTCGGACAAGACGCCGATCCTGCAGCTCCCCGACCCGTTCGCCAACACCATCAGCTTCGGGCTCGAGGAGATCAGCCATTACGACGAGCGCGGCCCCGCCTGGTACTGGAACAACATCCACACCGGCGAGCACACCGGCACGCACTTCGACGCGCCGATCCACTGGGTGACCGGCAAGGACCAGGACGACGTCTCGCAGGTCCCGGCCAAGCGCCTGGTGGCGCCGGCCGCGGTGCTGGACTTCAGCGAGCAGGCCGAGGCGGACGCCGATTTCGTCCTGGAGGTCGACCACATCAGGGAGTGGGAGAGCGAGCACGGCGCGTTGCCGCACGGCGGCTGGATGCTGTTCCGCACCGGCTGGGACGCGCGCTCCAACGACGACGCGCTGTTCCGCAACGTGGACGACTCCGGGTCGCACACCCCCGGCTTCTCGGTCGAGTGCGCCAAGTGGCTCGCGGAGGAGGCGCCGATCATCGGCGTCGGCACCGAGACGGTCGGCACCGACGCCGGCGGCGCCGCCGGGTTCGACCCGCCGTTCCCCTGCCACACCTTCATGCTGGGCGCCGGTAAGTACGGGCTGACGCAGCTCCAGAACCTCGCCATGCTGCCGCCGCAGGGCGCGGTGGTGATTGCCAGCCCGCTGCCGATCGTCGGCGGCTCCGGCAGCCCCGCCCGCGCGCTCGCGCTGGTCGAGCGCTGATCCGGAGGCGCTCCGATGCTCGTCGCGGAGGCAGTCGGTCGGACGCTCGCCGGCCTCGGGGTCGACACCGTCTTCGGGGTGGTCGGCAGCGGCAATTTCCACGTGACCAACGCGCTGGTCGCGGCCGGCAGCCGTTACGTCGCCGCGCGCCACGAGTGCGGCGCGGCGACCATGGCCGACGCCTACGCCCGCACCAGCCGCAAGGTCGGCGCGATCTCGGTGCACCAGGGCTGCGGGCTGACCAACGCGATGACCGGCATCACCGAGGCGGCCAAGAGCCGCACGCCCATGCTGGTGCTGGCGGCCGACACGGCCGCCGCGGCGGTGCGCTCGAACTTCCGCGTGGACCAGGACGCGCTCGCCCTGGCGGTCGGCGCGGTCCCCGAGCGTATCCACGCGCCGCAGACCGCCGTGGCCGACGCCGCCCGCGCCTGGCGGACGGCGGCGGCGCAGCGGCGGACGGTTGTCCTCAACCTGCCGCTGGACGTGCAGGCGGCCCCGCTGCCCGAGGGGGCCTCGGCGGTACCGCCGCCGCTGGACCTGTGGGCGCCGCAACCCTCGCCGGCCTCGGCGGCGGCCCTGGCCGAGGCGTTGCGGCGCGCCAGCCGCCCGGTGTTCGTCGCCGGCCGGGGCGCCCGGGTCGCACGTGCGCGGGCTTCGCTGGAGCGCCTGGCGGACGCCAGCGGCGCGCTGCTGGCGACCTCGGCGGTGGCCAAGGGCATGTTCAACGGCAACCCCTGGTACCTGGACGTGAGCGGCGGCTTCGCCTCGCCGCTGGCGGCCGAGCTGATCCGCGGGGCGGACCTGATCGTCGGCTGGGGCTGCGCGCTCAATATGTGGACCATGCGCCACGGCGCACTGATCGGCCCGGATGCGACCGTGGTCCAGGTCGACCTCGACGCCGACGCGATCGGCGCGCACCGTCCGGTCGAACTCGGCGTGGTCGGCGACGTCGACCGGACCGCGCTGGCGGTGGCCGCCCAGCTCGGCGGTCCCGCCGACGGCTACCGCTCGGAGGAGCTGCGCGAGCGCATCGCGCGCGAGCACCGCTGGCGCGACCTGCCCTTCGAGGACGAAAGCGGCGGCGGGCGCATCGACCCGCGCACGCTCTCGATCGCCCTGGACGACCTGCTGCCGGACGAGCGGGTGGTGGCGATCGACTCCGGCAACTTCATGGGCTACCCGAGCATGTACCTGTCGGTGCCCGACGACGACGGCTTCTGCTTCACGCAGGCGTTCCAGTCGATCGGGCTGGGCCTGGCGACGGCGATCGGCGCGGCGCTGGCCAGCCCGGAGCGCGTGCCGGTGGCCGCGCTCGGCGACGGCGGCGCGCTGATGAGCATCGCCGAGCTGGAGACGGTCGTGCGGCTCGGGCTGCCGATGGTGGTGGTGGTCTACGACGACGAGGCGTACGGCGCCGAGGTGCACCATTTCGGGCCGGACGGGTACCCGCTGGACACGGTGCGGTTCCCGCCGACCGACATCGCCTCGATCGGCAGGGGCTTCGGCTGCGAGGGCGTGACCGTGCGCGCCAAGGGCGATCTGGAGGCCGTGGCGGACTGGGTCAAGGGGCCGCGCGACAAGCCGCTGGTGGTCGACGCCAAGGTCGTCTCCGAGCGTGGCTCCTGGTGGCTCGAAGAGGCCTTCCGCGGCCACTGACGCCGCCCGCGAGGCGCCCCGGCCCCGGGCCGGGCGGACCGGGCCGCTGGGCCCCGGGGCTGGCCCGGACGCGCCCCACGGCGACCCTCGAGGCAGCTCAGGCAGGGTCGAGCCAAGAGGTCAGTTCGGTGGTGACGCCGAGCAGGCGGCCCTCGGTGCGGGGCGCCAGAGCGCGGACGAAGGCCAGCGTGCGCCGGTTCTCGGTGAGGACCTCGCTGGTGAAGGCGGCGATCCCGGCGGCGCGGGCGGCGCCGACGAGCTGGAGCGCGAGCGTGCGGCCGATGCCACGCCCCTGCCAGGCGTCCTCGAGCACGATGGCCGCGTCGGCGCGGTCGGCGGCGATGCGGGCGTACTGGGCGAAGCCGACCAGTTGCCAGCACCCGGGCTCGACCTCGACCTCGGCGAGCAGCACGGAGCGGTCGTGATGGTCGGCCGCCAGCAGCGAGCGGAGCTGGGCGCTGCTGGCGCTCCGCGAGGTGTTCCTGGGAGTGCGCCGCTTCGACGCGATCCAGCGCAACACCGGCGCGCCGCGCGACGTGCTGAGCGCGCGCCTGCACAAGCTGCTCGCGGTCGGGCTGCTGGAGCGACGCCAGTACCAGGAGCGGCCCGCCCGCTTCGAGTACCGCCTGACCGAGGCCGGCCGCGACCTGTTCCCGGTCCTGCTGACGCTGATGGACTGGGGCGACAAGCACCTGGGGGACGGCGAGCCCCCGTTCGTCTACCGGCACCGCTGCGGCGCCGACTTCAAGCCAGTCGTGGTCTGTGAGGCCTGCGGCGAGCCCGTCCGCCGGCGCGACCTGGCCGTCCCGGGCTGATCAGCCCGGGGAAAGTCCGCGCTCCCCGGGCGGCGTTGCCAGGGGAGCGCGGGTCTGCGGGGCTACCTGGCCAGGACGACCGAGCCCACGGCCTTGTCGGCCCAGGTCTGGTTGCGCTGGTCCCACAGCGGCCACAGGTAGTTCAGGATCCAGAGGATCCCGAACCAGCCGATCACCGTATCGACCAGCCAGCGCAGCAGCCCCTTGGGGCCGCCGATCGGGCGCATGCTCTCGGCGTCGACCGTGCGCAGCCCCATGATCACCTTGCCCCAGGACTGGCCGAGCGCCCCCTGGCGCCACCCGCTCTGCCAGATCTGCACGATCGCCCCGATGGCCAGCAGCACCGCGCCGATGGCGATCAGCGCGCCCGCCGCCCCGCCGTTGATCGCCTCGCCGATGCCCAGCAGGATGCCGCCAGGGGCGGCGAGCAGCAGGCCGAAGATGGCGTCGATGATGTAGGAGACCACCCGGCTGCCCCAGGAGGCCAGGCGCCTGCCCTGGTGCAGCGGCAGCGGCCGCTCACCCTCCATCGGCGCAGCTCGCGGCACCTGCTGCCCGGCGGTCTGCTGCGATTGCGTGGTCCACTCAGGTTGCTGCTCGGGTCGCTGGTCCATGATGAGCACCCCCGCTGAGGAGATCTTGCTGTGTAGTCTCTTTCGGCGGGGACGACCATCGGCTGGACCCGGAGAGCCTGGAGGGGTCCGGCCCGCCCAGGCCGAACCCCTCCACGACACCGCTTACTGGGTCGTCTGGATCACGTTGCCCAGCAGCTGCCAGAGGTTCCCGTCGAACTTCATGATCTGCATGTCCTGGATCGGGTAGCCGTCGGTCGGTGAGGTCTGCACGCTGATGCCGGGCAGCAGCAGCGGGATCTGCAGGTTCATGTTGCGGACCGTGTCCATGAGCGCGGCGCGGGTCGGCTGCTTCATCTGCTTCAGCGCCTCGGCCATGGTGTTGGCGGCCGCCCAGCCGTAGACGTTGAACGGCTCGTTCACGTCGGCGTTCGGCGCGTACTGCTTCAGGCCGGCCTTGTACTCCTGCATGGCGGGGTCGTTGGCCCAGCGCGGGTCCTCGGGGTCCTTGAAGTAGCTCACCGAGACGATGCCCTTGGAGGCGGCCAGCCCGGCCGGCTTCAGCACCAGCGTCTTGGAGGCGGCGACGTTGTTGAGGATGTGCAGCGGCTTCCAGTCGAGCTCGGTGAGGCGGTGGATGGCCTGGGCGCCGAACTTCGGCGTGGTGATGTCGAGGAACACGTCGGCCTTGGAGGACGCCAGCTTGGAGACCTGCGAGTCGATCGACGGGTCGGTAACCTCGTAGCTCTCGGCGGCGGTCACCTGGATCCCGGAGCCCTTGACGGCGTTTTTGAAGCCGTTGAGCAGGTCCTTGCCGTAGGCGTCGTTCTGGTAGAGCGCGGCGACCCTGGCGTTCGGCTTGGCCTGCTTCAGGTAGGAGGCGTAGACGCGCGCCTCGGAGACGTAGTCGGGCTGCCAGCCGATGGTGTACGGGTGCTTGGCCGGGTCGGCGCCCCAGTCGCTGGCCCCGGTCGCCACGAAGACCTGGGGGACTTTCTGCTGGTTGGTGTAGTCCCAGATGGCCAGGTTGTTGGCGGTCCCCAGGGTATTGAACAGGGCGAAGACCTTGTCCTGCTCGACCAGGCGCTTGGCGTTCTGGACCGCCCGCGCCGGCTCGTAGCCGTCGTCGAGGGTGGTGAATTCCACCTTGCGGCCGTTGATGCCTCCCTTGGCGTTGAGCCACTCGAAGTACGCCTTGGCGGCCACCCCGATGGTCCCGTAGGCCGAGGCCGGACCGCTGAACGGATAGCTCCCACCGAGCTTGATGGTGCTGGCGGTGATGCCAGGGTCGGATCCGCCGGCCGCGTTCCCGGTGGAGCTGCCGCTGGAACCGCGACCGCAGGCCGTGGCCAGCAGCGCCAGGATGGCCAGCAGAGCGGGCAACCATAACCGATGCGAGCGCCGCATGTGTGTTCTCCCTTCTTGGGCGGGGCCTCTGGTCAGACGCCAGCGGCTTTCCTGGGGGTGGGCTCCGGCTCGTCGGCGGCGACGACCTCCCGTGGGTGCCGCTGCCTGGGCCGGGTGATCCAGTCGAAGAGGCGGTGCCACAGACCGACCACGCCCCCAGGAAGCACGTACATGAACAGGATCAGGACACCGCCGTACAGGACGCCCGCGAGCGCCTCGTTGATGTCGGAGGTGTACACCGGCACGAACTGGATGAACAGCGCGCCGAACAGCGCGCCTGCGATGGTGCCGAGGCCGCCGACCACGATGGCCGCCAGGAACACGAACGAGACCGCGATGGTGAAGGACTCCGGCGCCACGAACCCGACCACGTAGGTGTAGAGAGCGCCGCCGACGCCGGCCAGCATCGCGCTGAGCGCGAAGGTGCGTAGCTTGAAGGTGGTCAGGTTGACGCCGGTCGCGCGGGCGGAGATCTCGCCGGAGCGGATCGCCACCAGCGCGCGCCCGACGCGGCCTCGCACCAGGTTGGCGGCCATCACGAAGGCCACCGCGGCGACCACCAGCGCGATCATGTAGAGGTACTGGTCCTGAGCGAGGCCGAGCCAGGACGGCGGCGCCGGCGAGCCGGCGCTCAGCCCCTGGGTGCCGCCGGTGAGCCCGTCGAAGCGCTTGATGAGCTGAGGTGTGGCCACCGCCACCCCGAGCGTGACCAGCGCCAGGTAATGGCCGCGCAGGCGCAGCGCCGGGATGCCGAGCAGCAGTCCGGCGGCGAACGCCAGCGCTCCCGCCAGCGGGATGGCGACCAGGTCGGGCACGCCGGTCTTGGACATCAGGATGGCCGTGGAGTACGCGCCCACCGCGAAGAAGGCGCCGTGGCCGAGCGAGATCTGCCCGGTGTAGCCGATCAGCAGGTTCAGGCCGAGCGCCGCCACCGCGTAGGCCAGCGCCAGGGTGAACTGCGAGACCCTGAACGGCGGGAAGTTGAACGGAACCGACACCGCCACGACCGCCGCGATCAGCAGGCCCGCGGCCCGGGCCCAGCGATGGGGCCCGATCCACCGGGGCACCCCCTTGGGGTTCCCCGGACCCCTCCGCGGCCAGGTCACGCCCGCTCGACCTCCCTGGCGCCGAACAGCCCGGTCGGCCGGACCAGCAGCACGGCCAGGATCACGCCCAACGGCACCAGGATCTTGAGGTCCGAGCCGATGACGTTCACGTAGGTGCCGGCGAGGTTCTCGCTCACGCCGATGATCCAGCCGCCGAGCACGGCGCCGAGCGGGCTGTCGAAGCCGCCGAGGGTGGCCGCGGCGAAGGCGTACACCAGCACGCCGCCCATCAGGTTGACGTCGAGGAACAGCCGCGGCGCCACCAGGATGCCGGCAATGGCGCCGACCGTGGCGGCCAGCCCCCAGCCGAGCATCAGCATGCGGCCGACGCGGATGCCGACCAGCCGGCTCGACACCGGGTCGAGCGCGGCCGCGCGCATCGCCAGCCCGAGCCGGGTGCGCTGGAACAGCAGGAACAGCAGGCCGACGACCACCAGCAGCACGCCGACGATGCCCAGCGACTCGATCGACAGCCGCACCCCGCCGACCCCCACCGTGCCGTCCGGGAAGGTCGACGGGAAGCCACGGTTGGAGAACCCCCACAGCCAGCCGGCGCCGTTGTTGATCAGAATGAACAGCCCCAGCGTGACGATCACCAGGGTGAGCGGCTGGCGACCCTCGACCGGCCGGATCACGATCCGCTCCAGCAGCGCACCGCCGCCGAACGACAGCGCCAGCGCGGCCAGGATCGCCAGCGGCAGCGACACGCCGGCCTCGGTCATGCCCCAGGTCAGAAAGGTCGAGAACATCGCCATCTCGCCCTGGGCGAAGTTGACCACCCCGGTGGACCGGTAGATCAGCACCAGCGCGAGCGCCAGCGCCGCGTAGACGGAGCCGTTGGCGATTCCGTCGACGACCACCTGCACCAACCGGGCCATCCCGCCTCCCGTCGATAACCGTCAATAGCCGAGATATGACCTGCGCATGCCCTCGTCGGCCCTGATGTGGGCGGCCGTCCCCTCCAGCACGATGCGGCCCGCCTCCAGCACGTGGGCGCGGTCGGCGAATTCCAGGACCAGGTTCGCCTTCTGCTCCACCACCAGTAGGGTGGTGGCCTGCTCACGGACCAGCCGCGCCAGGGTCTCGAACAGCTCGCGCGTGACCAGCGGGGCAAGCCCCAGCGACGGCTCGTCCAGCAGCAGCAGCCGCGGCCGCAGCATCAGGCCGCGCGCCACCGCGAGCATCTGCTGCTCGCCGCCCGAGAGGCTGCCCGCCGGCTGGGCGCGCCGTGCCGCCAGCCGCGGGAACGCCTCGTAGCAGCGCTCCAGGTCCTGGCCGACGCCTGCCTGGTCGCGGCGGATGATGGCGCCGAGCCGCAGGTTGTCCGCGACGCTGAGGGTCGGGAAGTTGCCGCGGCCTTCTGGTACGTGGGCGACGCCGAGCCGCGCGATCGCCTCGGTCGACTTGCCGCCGAGACTGGTGCCGTCGAAGTGGATGCTGCCGCGCATCCGCACCATCCCGGAGATCGCCCGCAGGGTGGTGGTCTTGCCGGCGCCGTTGGGACCGAGCAGCGCGGCGACCTCGCCCTGCTCCACCCGGAGGCTGATGCCGTGCAGCGCCCGCACCGGCCCGTAGCTGGCCTCGACGCCGTCGACCTCGAGCAGCACGCTCACGCCGCGGCTCCCAGGTAGGCCTCGATCACCGCGGGATCGCGCTGCACCTCGGCGGGCGCGCCGGCGGCCAGCGTGCGCCCGGAGTCGAGCACCACCACGTGGTCGGAGATGCGCATGACCATGCCCATGTGGTGCTCGACCAGCAGGATGGTGAGGTCCCGCTCGTCGCGCAGGGCGACGATCAGGCTGGCCAGCTCGTCGACCTCCTCGTGCCCGAGGCCGCTCACCGGCTCGTCGAGCATCAGCAGGCGCGGCCGGGCGCACAGCGCCCTGGCCATCTCGACCCGTTTCTGGATCCCCCAGGGCAGCCCGGCGACGCGGCGCTGGGCCAGGTCGGCCAGGCCGAGACGCTCCAGCAGCTCGCTGGCCTCCGCCCGCAGGGTGCGCTCCTCGCCGCGGACGCCACCCGTCCAGAACATGCTGGCGACGAAGCCCGCGCGGGCTCGGTGGTGGGCGCCGAGCAGGACGTTCTCCAGCACGGTGAGCGCGCCGACCAGCCCGCCGTTCTGGAAGGTGCGGGCGATGCCGAGCCCGGAGACCTGGTCGGCCCGCACCGCGAGCAGGTCCTTGCCGTCCAGCAGCATCAGGCCGCGCTCCGGCTCGTACAGACGGCTGACACAGTTGAACAGGGTGGTCTTGCCGGCGCCGTTGGGCCCGATCAGACCGCAGATGCACCCGGCCTCGACCGTCAGCTCGGCGTCCTGGAGCGCCGCGATGCCGCCGAATCGTACGGTCACACCGGACATCTCCAGCAGGGCCGTCGACCCTGGGCCGCTTCGATCGGACCGATCGCTCACGGGCACCTCCCAGCCTCGGGCAGACCCTCTTGCTCGAAGTACAACAGTGCGTCCGTTACGCGAGCAATAGTCATTCCTCCAAGATTTCAACTGTTGGACGCAGTATTCTTCCAATTGCGGGGGTGAGCCCCCGGGCCGGCGAGGCCCGAGAGAGGTGAACCGACAGTGCGGGTCGAGCCTGGCAAATGGGACGCCGTCCATCGGCGCCTGCTCGACGAGATCGACGTGATCGCCGATCAGATCCTCGCGCGGCTCCAGGCCGAGCTGCCGTCCTATGCCAATCTGGCGCCGGAGGCGCTCCGGCCAGGGGTGCTGACGATCGTGCGGCTGTCGCTGACCGCCTTCCACGAGCACCGCTCCGCCAACGCGGCCGACCTGGAGGAGGCCGGGCGCGTCGGCGAGAACCGGGCGAGTGTCGGCGTGCCCGTCGACGAGATGCTGCGGGCGTTCCGCATCGGCGCGCAGGAGTTCTGGGCCCACCAGCGCGCGCAAGGGCTCCGCGAGGGCCTGGACCAGGCCGTCCTGCTGGAGATCGCCCAGGCCGCCTGGGAGTGGACCGACCACGCCATGGCCAAGGCCGCCAAGACCCACCGCAAGGTCGAGCTGGAGCTGGCCAGCCACGACCTCGAGCAGCGCGCCAACCTGCTGCGCTCGATCCTGTTCGGCTCGGTCGGCGCCGCCGAGCTGCAGCTCCAGGCGGCCGCCTACGGCCTGGTCCCCGACCGTGCCTACCATCCCTTCCGGGCCAGGGCCCGCGGCGAGTCGAGCCTGCACGAGCTGGAGCGCGCCATCCTGTCCAGCGGCAGGGTCGAGGCCAGGGGGATCCTGGTCGGCCTGGTCGACGGCGACCTGGCCGGGGTGCTGCCGCGCCGCCCGACGATCCAGTGCGGCGGCGTGGTCGGGATCGGACCGCCCTCCAAGCTGGTCGATCTGGAGCCGGCCTTCCAGCTCGCGTCGAGCGCGCTGGAGGTCGCCTCCGCCTTCGGCATGCAGGGCGTGTTCGATCACGACGACCTGGCGCTCCACGCGGCGATCTTCCACGAGCACCACATCGGCGACCGGCTGGTCGAGCGGTACGCGGCACCGCTGGACCGGCTCGGCGCCTTCGGCCGCACCATCGAGACGACGCTGGAGTCCTTCTTCCGGCACGGCACGCGCATCGAGCCGACCGCCCGGTCGTTGTTCGTGCACCCCAACACGCTGCGCCACCGCCTGCGGCGCTTCGAGGAGATCACCGGCGCGGACCTGGGCCGCAGCCAGGACTTGTTCCGGGTGTGGTGGGCCCTGGAGCGGCGCCGGCTCTACCGCTGAGGCGCCGGCGGATCAGGCCTGGAGGTCGCCGAGCACCCGCTCGGCGGTCCGCACGATCAGCTCCAGCTTGCGGCGCTGGTCGTCGACGCTGATGGCGTTGCCGCCGACCGAGGTGGCGAACCCGCACTGCGTCCCCAGCGCCAGCCGCTCGATGCCGACCAGGGCCGCCGCCTCGCGCAGCCGCCGTTCCAGCTCCTCGCCCGACTCAAGGGCGGGCGTCTTGGTCGTGACCAGGCCAAGCACCACCAGCTTGTCGTCGGGCACCAGCGCCAGCGGCTCGAAGCCGCCGGAGCGCTCGTCGTCGTACTCCAGCAGCAGCCGGTCGGCGTGGACGCCGGCGAGCACCTGCCGGGCGATCGGCTCGTAGCCGCCCGCGACCAGCCAGCGGCTGTGCTGGTTGCCACGGCAGAGGTGGAAGCCGAAGGTGGCCGGTCGGCCCGCGTCGATCACCTGGTTGTCGAGCGCGACCCCATAGGAGAGCCAGCGCTCCGCCGGCCAGCCGCGCGACTCGTAGAACGCCCGCCAGCCCGGGTCCACCAGCAGGGAGTAGTGCGGGGCGTCGAGCTGCATGTAGGTGCAGCCGAGCCGATTGAGCTCGCGCACCTCGTCGCACAGGATCGCCACCACGTCCTCCATGAAGGCGTCCAGGGTCGGGTAGGCGTCCCTTGACCGCCTGGGGGACCAGAGGTTGGCGAACAGGCTGGGGCTCGGCAGCGTCACCTTGGCGATCCGCTCGGTGCTCGAGCGCAGGAAGACCAGCTCCTCCGCGGCGAGGTTGCGGCGCCGCCGCATCGGCGCGACCACGCCGAGGTCCGGCGGCCGCGCGACCGACACGGTGCCGACCACGTCGGAGTGCCATTCGCCCCACAGCCAGGCATCCATGCCGACGCCCTGGAAGCCGTCGACCGCCGCGGTCAGCTCGCTCTGGAAGGAGTCGCGGCGCAGCTCGCCGTCGGTGACGATCGGGCAGCCGGCGCCCTCCTGGAGCGCGACCACCTCGCGGACGGCGCGGTCCTCGATGCGCTTGAAGGCCGCCTGGCCGAGCGTGCCGGCGGCCAGCTCCTCGCGCGCCCGCAGCAGGAAGGGCGGGCGCAGCAGGCTGCCGACGTGCTCGGCTCGCGCGGTCACCACCATCGCCCGACGGTACGCTATCCCGCTCGGCTGGCGGAGCCGCCCGGGGGCGGCAGCGCCTCCAGCACCCGCTGCCACGACTGCATCCAGCCCGGCGAGGACCCCGAGGGAGAGGACGCCTCCTCCAGCACCTGGACGCCCCATTTCCGCAGGTCGGCGATGCTGCGACGGTACTGGGGATGGCGTGCCAGCGGGGGGTTCACGTTGGGGGCGAGCACGATCGGCACGGGCAGCGCGAGGTACTCGCAGAGCAGGCCGAGCGCCAGCGTGTCGGCGATCCCGGCGGCGAGCTTGTTGACGGTGTTGAACGTCGCCGGAGCGACGGCGATGGCATTGGCCGGCGGGAACAGGTCGGGCTCGCCCGGCCGCTTGTAGTCGTGGCGGACCGGGCGCCCGGACAGCTCGCCGAGTCGCTCCAGATCGGCGAACCTTGTCGCCAGCGGTGTGGCCACCACGCACACGTCCCAGCCGGCCCGCTTGGCCAGGACCACGAAGGCGGCCGCCTCGGCCGCCGGGGGCGCGCCGCAGACGACGTGATAGAGGACGTCTTCTCGTCTCATGGAAGCCATTGTCGACCTTTTATCATTGCGCGAAACACCTGTCGCGGGTTGCGCGGAGGCGCGGTGACCACGCGGATCGCCGACGGGCTCCGCCGCCACGCCCGGGGGGAGGCTGGCGCGGCCGCCTAGCAGGGCCGAGGGTCCCAGAAGGGGAGCGTGCTCGACGCCTGGGTGGCGGGCTGGGTGGTGGTCGTGGGGGTGCCCGCGCGGTGGGTCGTGGTGGGGGTTGCCGCCTTGGGGGCCGTGGTCGTGGGGGCGGATTCGCCGAGGAAGCTGTCGACGGCGCGCCGGGTGTCGGGCTGCTTGGGGAGCAGGATCTGCTCCCAATGGGCGGGGTCGTTCCAGGCCTGCTGGAACCCGGGATCGCTGGGGCGTAGCACCTCGGCCCCCTGGTGGACCGCGACCGTGGTCGGGATGGTCTGGCTCGCGAGCTTGTCGGGGTCGAACGAGCGGAACTCGCCGGCGAGCCTGGCCACCTGCCCGATGGTCAGGCCCCTGTCCCTGGTCAGGCTGTGGACCAGGGAGCTGGCGAAGGCGTTGGCGCGCAGCGGGTTGGCCAGTCCCTTGCCGAGCGCCCTGGCGGCGAGCACGCGAAGGAAGGTCTGCTGGCGACGGATGCGGCCGAGGTCGAAGCCCGGGTCGTCGTGCCAGATCCCGTCGGAGCCCTGGTACTGGAAGTAGCGGCTGCGCGCCAACGCCAGCGCCTGCTGGCCGTCCACGTGGCGGCAGCCCGGCGCGGGCACGTCCAGGCCGGAGTTGTTGCGGCCGTCCTTCCAGTCCCGGACCGGGACCGGGAAGTCCAGGTTGATGCCGCCGAGCGCGTCCACGACCTTGCGGAAGCCGTCGAAGTCGACCAGCAGGTAGTGGTTGATCGGCACCCCCAGGGCGCGCTGGATGGTGTCCACGAGCTGGTTTGGGCCCTTGTCGAAGGCGGAGTTGATCTTGGCGGAGCCGCTGGTCCCGGCGATCGGCACGTACAGGTCGCGGGGGATCGACAGCAGCCGCGCGGAATGGGTCGCCGGGATGATGTGGACCAGGATCAGGACGTCGGCGCGCTGGCCGGCGACGTTCCCGAACTGGTTGCCGTCATTCAGCCCCTGGCGGCTGTCGGAGCCGACCATCAGCAGGTTGAAGGGCTTGCCGGGGGGCGGCTGCGCCTTCAGCGAGGGCACGTCCACCGCGGAGATCTGCCCGAAGCGCATGCGCGCGTAGCCGTAGCCGCCTCCCACGCCGGCGACCGCCACCACCAGCACGACGACCAGGGCCAGCAGCAGCCGGCGCCGGCGGCGGGCGTTGCGGGCGGCGGGGCTCCGGCTGGCGCGCCGTTGGGCCTTGCGGATCGCCGCGCGGACGTGGTCAGGAAGTGGGGCCATCCCGGGTTCGTGACCCCACGGCTGGCTCATGGCGTGGCGCGGCGTACGGCACCGCGGCGCATCGCTCCTCCGTCCCCCGGCAGCGCGCACTCGGGGACCGGTCGCCCGGATGTGCGCGCACGTCCCGCTTACAAACAGTAGCAAGCAGCGTGCACCTGTGCGCGGGCGTGTCCAGGGCGACCTCGGCATACTGCCGTCATGGCACACGCGGAGGAGCGCCACGGTCACGACCACGGGCAGGGCGAGCCGCACCCCGACGGCGCCGGCGAGCCGCAGTCGCTGGACCACGAGCACGCGGAGCGGGCCGGGTGGCTGGACCGCCTGCGCCACCCGTTCGGCGACGGGCACAGCCACGACCCGGCGCAGGTCGCAGACGCCCAGCTGGAGGCCAGCGAGCGCGGGCAGCGGGCCCTGACGGTGTCGGTGCTCGGGCTCGGCGCCACCGCGCTGCTCCAGGCGGTGGTGGTCTGGCTGTCGGGCTCGGTCGCCCTGCTCGGCGACACCCTGCACAACTTCGCCGACGCGCTCACGGCGGTGCCGCTGGCGGTGGCGTTCCGGCTCGGCCGGCGGCCGGCGAACAGGCGCTACACCTACGGGTACGGCCGCGCCGAGGACCTGGCCGGCATCGCCATCGTGCTGTTCATCGCCGGCTCCTGCGCGCTGGCCGCCTTCGAGGCGGTGCGGCGCCTCCGCGAGCCCGCCGACGTGCACTACCTCGGCGCCGTCGCCGCCGCGGCGCTGGTCGGGTTCGCCGGCAACGAGCTGGTCGCGCGCTACCGCATCGCGGTGGGGCGCGAGATCGGCTCGGCGGCGCTGGTCGCCGACGGGCTGCACGCGCGCAGCGACGGGTTCGCCTCGCTGGCGGTGCTGCTGGGCGTGGCCGGCGTGGCCCTGGGTATGCCGCTGGCCGATCCCGTCGTCGGCCTGGGCATCACCGGCGCCATCCTGGTGGTCGGCTGGGACGCCGCCCGGCAGGTCTACCGGCGGCTGATGGACGCGGTCGACCCCGAGCTGGTCGAGCGGGTCGAGCAGGTGCTGCGGGCCACCCCCGGCGTGCTCGGCGTCGGCGAGCTGCGCCTGCGCTGGATTGGCCACCGGCTGCGCGCCGAGTGCGCGGTCGTGGTGGACCACCATCTCACCGTGGTCGAGGGCCACCAGATCGCGGAGGAGGCCGAGCACCGCCTGCTGCACCAGGTGCCCCGCCTGACCGCCGCGCTGGTCCATGCCGACCCGGTCCCGCACCAGGGCACCGACTACCACGAGCTGACCGGCCCCCACACCGGCCGCCAGGACCGGCCGGAGCGCTGAGACGGCGCTCGCTCAGCGCGTCACCTGCGGCCGCTGGCGAAGACCATGACGTTGTCCTGGTACTGGTGACGTTGGTAGTCGAACTGGCCACCGCAGGTGACCAGGCGCAGACCGGGGTAGTCGAGCGGTCCGTACACCCGCGAGGTGGGGAACCGCTCCCTGGGGAACCGCTCGACCGAGTCCACCTGGAAGACGGCGGTGCGGCCGTCCCTGCGCCGGACCCGGATGGTGTCGCCGGGGCGCAGGCGCTTGAGCTGATAGAAGACCGCCGGCCCGTCCTTGCGAGTGTCGACGTGCCCCAGGATCACCGCGCTGCCGCGTTGGCCGGGGGCCGCGCCGGACTGGTACCAGCCGGTCAGCGCTGGCTCGTCCAGTGGCGGTACCTGGACGCTGCCGTTCTTGTCGAGGCCGAGCGGCGTGATCGGCGCGTCGACCTTGATCGCCGGGATCTGGATCCTGGTTGGCATCGACCTCGGCAGGGCCGGGGCCGCCCGCGCCCGCTCCAGGTCGATCGGCCGGCTGGCCAGCACCTCCCCGGGCCCGTCGCCGGTCTGCCCGCCGGCCGGCAGCAGCGTGATCAGGCCCAGGGAGCGCAGTCCCGCCAGCCCGAGGATGACGCCGACGACCAGCAGCAAGGGAGCGGCGGGCCCGCGCAGGGAGCGTCCCGCCATGGGTCCGCGCGCCTCCGCCTCCAGCGCCATCGTGGCCGGCGCTCAGCGCCGCGCGAACCGGCGGCGCAGGATGACCACGACCAGCCCGAGACCCGAGGCCAGCAGCGCGGCGCCGGCCGCGGCCGAGGGCCGGTGGTTGGGAGCCATGCTGCCGCCACCGGTGTGGGCGCCGCCGTCGGGGACCTGACCGCCTTCGGGGACCAGGTGCGGGGCTCCCGCCGCCAGGATCGTCAGCGTGGTCGAGGCGGTGGAGTCGTCCTCGCAGGTCGAGCTGACCGTGAACTTGCCCGGGTGGACATGGTTGATGACCACCGTATCGGTGAGGAACGGCTCGCTACCGTCGGTCGGCAGCGCCAGCGTGACCGGGTCGAAGGCGCCGGAGGTGATCACGGTCCTGGTCGAGGAAGCCAGCCTGCACGTGGCGGTCACGCTGATGGTCTCGCCCGGCTCGGCGAAGCTGGGGTTGAGCGACACCGACGGGAGTCCTTGCGCGGTCGACCCTTCGGCTTGGTCTGGGACGGCGCACCCGAGCAGGGCGACGCCGACGGCGGCCGCGAGGATGGCAGGTCGAAGGATCCGCATGCAGTCTCCTCCTCGATGCTGCGTGGGACGGCAGCTTCGTGGTTGCACCGGTTCGTATCGACCGCGCCGACGGCAACCTGAACAAGGTCCAGCTGGACCCCAGGTCTAGGTGCCCTGGACCGTCCTGAAGTCGAGCCGGCGGGCCTCGGCGGCGAGCCGGCGGCCGGCGGCGTCGGCCTCGGGGCGGCTCAGCACGCCGGCGGCGACCAGCCGGTCCAGCACGTGGCGCTGGCGCTGCTCGGCGGCGGCGAGGTGCGCGGTGGGATCGTAGAAGGAGGGCGCCTGCACCAGCCCGGCCAGCAGGCTGGCCTCGCCCCAGCTCAGGTGCGAGGGCGACCTGCCGAAGTACCCCTGGCTGGCCTGCACGACCCCCCAGTGCCCGCCGCCGAAGTAGGCGGCGTCCAGGTACATCCCGAGGATCTGGTCCTTCGAGTAGCGCCGTTCCAGCTTGACCGCGAGCCCGACCTGCCGCAGCTTGACCGCCAGCCCGACGCGGTCGCCGGTGTACACACGCTTGGCGAGCTGCTGGGCGATGGTGCTGCCGCCCTCGTCCTGGAGGTCGCCGCCGCGGAGGCCGGACCAGGCCAGACGGGCGACGCTGCGCAGGTCGACGCCGTGATGGGTGTAGAAGCGCTGGTCCTCCACGGCCACCACGGAGCTGGCCACCCGGGTGGGCAGCGGCAACCCGACTGGCCGCGCGCGGTGCTCCCGCAGGATCGCGGCCACCCGCGTCTGCGCGTCCCCGACCCCTGGCAGGCTTCCCAGCAGGGCCACCCCCGCGAGCAGGGCGACCACGGCCAGGCACGAGACGGACAGCAGGCCGAGAAGCACGGCGCGCCGCAGTGGGCGGCGCGCTGGACGACGTTCGTGACGCCCGCGGCGGCGCGTCCTCACCGACCCCCCTCTCCCCGCCGGGCCGCAGCCCGGCGTCATCGATGGCCCCCATCTTCCTCGGCCCGTGCGTGGAGGGTCTTCACTCCGCGCGACCGGGCGGCCTTGATTTCCAGGCCCGCCGGCGCCGCCGCGCGGAGCGTCCGTCTTGCGGCCATGCTCGTGCGCGCCTACCCGCGGTCCTGGCGGGAGCGCTACGGCGACGAGGTGCTCGCCTGGGTCGAGGAGGGCGGCCTCGGCCCGGCGCGGGCGCTGAACCTGCTCCGTGGCGCATTGGACGCCAGACTGCATCCCGAACTCGTCGGGGAGGGGTCGATCCGGATGGTGGAACGCCTGCGAGGCTCAGTCCTCGGCGTGCTGGTCGCCGTGGCGGTGCTGTGGTTCGCCGGGACGCTGGCGCTGCTGGCCTGGCGCGCACCCAGCACGCCGCCACCGACGGGGCGGATGTCCAGCGCCGCCGAGGTCTCCGGCTGGCTCGCCAGCCTGCTGCTCGCCGCCACGGTCGGCGTCGCGGCCGCGGTGACCGCCGTGCGCCGCAGCGAGCTGGGCCTCGGCCTGCTGCGCTTCGGGGCGGCCGCCGTGGCGGTGGTGGCGGCGGCGATGCTGGTGATGCTGGGCGCCACCGTGTGGTGGGGACTGGCGCTGCGGTCGGCCGACCCGGCGCTGTTCCACAGTCACGAGGGCGTCCGCGCCAGCAGCACGGTCGCGAGCTGGGTGGTGATCGTGGCGCTGATGGCCGCCTCCACCGCGCTGGCCCTGCGGGCAGGCGCCCGCGGGCTGACCGCCACTCGAGGCGGGCTGGCCGCCACCCGCCGCGCCAGCGGCTGAGGTCCCCGGCAGCCCGGCAACGGCCCGGCGAAAGCCGAGTTCGCGACACCGCTGGGCACGCCGCCCGTGACGGCCTAGACTAAGCCGGAGGCGAAAAAAGGGGATGAATCCGCGGGCGGAAGAAGTCAACCCTCGGGCGGTCCGACCAGCCAGGATCCTGCTGGTCGACGACGAGCAGCGAGTGCTGCGCTTCGTGTCGCGGGGCCTGCGGGTCGAGGGCTATGTGGTGGAATCGGCCGACAACGGCGCCGACGGTCTGCGCATGGCGCTCACCGCCGTCTACGACCTGATCATCCTCGACCTGCTCATGCCCGGCCTCGACGGTGAGAGCGTGCTCCGCCGGATCATCCGCCGGCTGCCCTCCCAGCAGGTCATGGTCGTGTCCTGCCTGACGGAGACCGCCACCAAGGTGGGCTGCTTCGAGCAGGGCGCGGTCGACTACCTGGCCAAGCCCTTCTCGCTCGACGAGCTGCTGGCCCGCGTCCGCGCGCACCTGCGGGTCGTGGCCCGGACCAGGACCGCCACCAGGCTGGAGGCCGGGGGCCTCGAGCTCGACATGGTCCGCCGCGAGGCCGACAGCGGGTCCGGGCCGGTGCCGCTGGCCGAGCGCGAGTTCCTGCTGCTCAGCGAGCTGATGCAGCATGCCGGCCAGATCGTCTCCAAGGAGCGGCTGCTCTCCTCGGTCTGGCAGTACCACTTCGACTCCGGGTCCAACGTGGTCGACGTCTACGTGGGACGGCTGCGGGCGAAGCTCGGCGCGCGGGCGATCAGGACGGTGCGCGGCAAGGGGTACCAGGTCGATGGTGGCTGAGGAGGTCCGCAGCCGCCTGGACTGGCCGTTGCGGCAGTTCGGCTGGCTGGAGGTCGCCTGGGTCGGCTTCGCCGTGGCCAACCTGGGCGGGATGTGGCTGGTGCCAACCTGGGAGACGGTCCCGTTCCACTTCATCTGGATCAGCCTGACCGTGGTCTACGGCTTCCGGGTGTGGGACGTGGAGCGGACCGGCTGGGTGCTGGCCGCGGTGGTCGCCACCACCGGCGCCCTGCTCATGCTCGAGGTCTCCAAGTCGTTCCAGCCGCCCGACGAGCTGACCGAGGTGCCGCTGATGGCCGCGGTGTTCCTGGCGATGGTCTGGCACGCGCGCCGCCGCGTGGTGGCCATGGAGCGGGAGCGCGCGTCCTCGGAGGCGAACCGGCGGCTCCTGGAGGGCCAGCGGCGCTTCGTGCAGGACGCCTCCCACGAGCTGCGCACGCCGATCACCATCGCCATGGGCCACGCCGACCTGCTCGCGCGCGAGATCCGCGACCCCGAGCTGGCCGAGGACGCCGGCATCGTGGTCGACGAGCTGCTGCGCCTGCGACGCCTCGCCGACCGGCTGCTGCTGCTGGCCTCCTCCGCCGACCCCGACTTCCTGACCACGTCGCCGACCGAGGTCCACCCGTTGCTGGCCGAGGCGCGCGCCCGCTGGGCGCCCACCGAGCGCCGCTTCGTGGTGGAGCGCGGCAACGCCGCCGTCGCGCTCGCCGATCCGGAGCGCCTCGGCACCGCGCTGGACGCGCTGATCGAGAACGCGGTGAAGCAGACCGAGCCCGGCGACGAGATCCGGCTCGGCACCAGACGCGAGGGTGGCCGGGTGGCGATCTGGGTCGCCGACTCCGGCCCTGGCATCGCGCCGGAGCAGCTCGAGGCGATCTTCGACCGCTTCGCCAGGCTGGACGTCGGGCGCAGCCGCGACCGTGGCGGCGTCGGCCTGGGCCTGGCGATCGTCAAGGCGATCGCCGAGGCGCACGGCGGGTCGGTCCGGGTCCGCAGCGCGCTGGGCAGGGGCAGCGTCTTCGAGGTCCTCCTGCCCGCCCCGCTGGCGCCGCTGGAGGCGGCGGCCAGGTGACCAGCATCCTCACCGCCTGGACCTTCGACCCGATGGTGGTCGCGGGGCTCGCTGCCGCCGGCGTGCTGTACCTGCGGGGGGTGCGGCGGGTGCGGCGCCCTGACCGCAAGCTCGCCAACCGCGCCGCCTGCTTCATCGGCGGGCTGGTGGTGATCTGGATCGCGCTCCAGTCGCCGATCGACAGCTACGCGGACACGCGGCTGTCGGTCCACATGGGCCAGCACCTGCTGCTCACCATGATCGCCGCGCCGCTGCTCGTGCTGGGGGCGCCAGTCACGCTGCTGCTGCGCGCCGCCACCCCGGTGTTCTGGTCGCCGGTCGCCGGCATCGACCCGAGCCCCAAGCGCCTCTCGCACCCGGCGCGGCTGCTCTACCTGTTCCTGGCCATGCCGCAGGCGAGCTTCCTCGGCCTCGCCATGTGGGGCACCAGCCGGGTGCTGTACCCGAGCTACCAGGCCGCGCTGGGGGCCGCGGCCCTGGACGACCAGCGCCTTGCCGGCACGATCATGGGGTCGGCTGGCATGCTCGTCATGGTCCCGGCGCTCGGGCTGGTCGTGCTCGACTGGCTCGCGCGGGAGGAGCGGGAAGCGGTCAGGACTGACGCCCGCCTCGGCGTCGAAGGGGGACCGAGATGAACGACCGCTGTATGCGCTGCGGCAAGGTGGTGCCCTGGGGCCGCTCGGTCTGCCGTGACTGCAACCCCGCCGACCTGCCGAGCCCCAGCCCGACGCAGTTCCACGCCACCGTGTTCCTCGCGGTCCTCGGCGTGATGGTGGTGCTCGCCGCGGTCCTGCTCCTGCGCGGTTGAGCGTGCCTTCACGTGCTCAGCGGTGCTCCTGGCGCTGGACGAGCACCTCGAGGAACCAGCCGGCGGCCGCGGCCACGGCGAGCAGGCCGCCGACGAACAGGATCCAGTGGCTCGCGAGGACTCCCGCGACGAGGCCGGCGCCGGCCAGCGAGAACACCAGCGGCCAGATGGTGGGCCGCACCTCTTCGATCTCGTGACCTTCCGCCGGCGCCGGACCGGCCGGTCCGGCGGCCGGCCCGGCGCCGGCCGGAGGGCTCGGCTCCGGTTCGGGGGCCTCCCGGTTGGCCCGGTCCGCCGCCCTTACCGCCCGCCGCGCGTACAGGCCGAGATAGATGAAGCCACCGGCGGCGACCAACAGCAGCACGAGGCCCCTCCGCTCGTAGTTGGTCGTGCCGTAGACCAGGCCCGCGGCGAGCAGGAAGCCGCCGAGCAGCAACGTGACCCGCGCGTACAGACCCACCCCGCCCCCTCCCGTTATCCGCCGGTGTTGGTCACGACGTAGAAGACAACGTAGATGACCAGCCCCAGGACGATCACGAAGTTCCAGTACACGGCGGCCGCCTGGACCGGCTGGTAGCGGACCAGAGCGAGCCGTCCAGTCAGGCTCTGCACGACGACCAGCGCGAGCAGCACGACGCCGCCGGCCACGTGCGCCAGCCCGAGGCCGGTCATGAGGTAGAACAGCGAGGCGAAGATGCCGGCGTGGAGGCCGAAGGCGACCTCGGAGTAGGCGACCAGGGTCAGCGCCACCGAGGCGGCGCCCGCGGCCAGCGTTCCGACGAGCCAGCGGCTGACCATGTCTGGAACCCCGCGGCGGGCCGCCCGGAGCGCGCCCTGGAGCAGCAGGCCAGACAGCACCAGGATGGCCACCGCGGCCGTGGGCAGCCCCAGCGGCGGTGCCAGGGTACCGCTCGGTGGCCAGACCTTCTGGTTCACGTAGGTGGTGACGTAGGCGCCGAAGAACGCGGCGAAGAACATCGATTCCGAGGCGACGAACAGCACCATGCCGAGCACCGAGCTGGATGTGCTGGCGACCGCGCGCTCATCGCTCGACGGGGCAGGGACGGCGCTGCTGCTCATGCCTCCGCTCCTTCGGCTTGGGCCTGAGCCGCCAGGCGCGCGTCGTACACCGGCCGGTTCGACCGCACCGGCGGGAGCCGGTCGAAGTTGTGAGCCGGCGGCGGCGAGGAGGTCGCCCACTCGAGCGTGAAGCCGTCCCACGGGTCGGCCGGCGCGCTGCGTGGCCTGCGCATGGTGACGACCACGTTGACCAGGAACACCAGCATCGCCAGGGCGATCACGAACGCGCCCAGCGTGGACAGGGAGTTGAGGAAGGTCCAGCCGCGGTCGGGGGCGTAGTCGGCGATGCGCCGTGGCATGCCGCGCAGGCCCAGCAGGTGCATGGCGAAGAAGGTCAGGTTGAAGCCGATGAGCTGCAGCCAGAAGTGCCACTGGCCGAGGCGGCGCGAGAGCACTCGCCCGCAGATCTTCGGGAACCAGTAGTACATCCCGGCCATGATCCCGAACACCGTGCCGCCGAACAGCACGTAGTGGATGTGGGCGACCACCCAGTAGGTGTCGTGGATGGCGAAGTCCATCGCCGGGGACGCCATCCAGACCCCGTCCAGGCCGCCGATCAGGAACATCGCGACGAAGCCCAGCGCAAAGAGCATGGGCGGCTCGAAGCGGAGCTTGCCCTTGCGCATGGTGGCGAGCCAGTTGAAGAACAGCACCCCGGTGGGGATGGAGATCAGCTCGGTCGTCACCGAGAAGAACGGCAGCTCGACCTGACCGGTGACGAACATGTGGTGCGCCCACACGCTGAACGACAGCGCGGTGATCAGCACGAACGACAGCACCACGCCGGTATAGCCGAACAGCGGCCTGCCAGAGAACACCGGGATGATCTCGCTCACCATCCCCCAGGCGCCCAGGATCAGCATGTAGACCTCGGGGTGCCCGAAGAACCAGAAGACGTGCTGCCAGAGCAGCACGTCACCGCCGCGGGCGGGGTTGAAGAAGGTGGTGCCGAGCCGCCGGTCGGCGAACAGCATCACCAGCCCGGCGGTGATCACCGGCGTGGCCAGGACAACCAGCAGCGAGGTGGCCAGCGTGGCCCAACTGAAGATGGGCAGCCGCATCATGGTCATGCCCGGGGCGCGCAGCCGCAGGATGGTGACGATGAAGTTGATGGCGCCAAGGATCGAGGCGATCCCCGCCAGCATCAGCCCGGCGATCCAGAGGTCCTCGCCCGCGCCCTGCTGCACCGAGATCGGCACGTAGTTGGTCCAACCCGACGCCGCAGCCCCGCCTTTGGCGAAGAAGCCCGACAGGATCGTCAGCGCCGAGACCGGCAACAGCCAGAACGACAGCGCGTTGACCCGCGGGAACGCCATGTCGAGGGCGCCGATCTGCAACGGCACGAAGTAGTTCCCGAAGCCGGCCAGCACCGGGAAGATGAACAGGAAGATCATCAGCGTGCCGTGCAGCGTGAAGACCTGGTTGTAGGCGTGGACCGACAGGATCTGCGTGCCCGGCCGCGCCAGCTCGGTGCGCATCAGCAGGGCCATCACCCCGGCGATGGCGAAGACCGCGAACGAGTTCCAGAAATACAGGATCCCGATCTTCTTGTGGTCCGTGGTGGACAGCCACGCCAGCAGCCGGGTCGCGGGGGACGGCTCCGGGGCGAGCGGGGGCCGTTGGACCTCGGTGATCGCCATGACGCCTCCCTCCCTACCGCACGATCAACGCGCCCGACATGGACGGGCCGTGGATGGTGCACTCGAAGTAGTACCTGCCGGGGCGGAGCGGGACGAGCTGGAAGGTTGCGCTCGACGGTCCGGCCACCGGCGGGCTCAGGAAGTACTTGACCTTGAGCTTGTTCGAATCGAAGACCCCGAAGGTGTGGTCGATACCGGCGTCCTTGTTGACCACCGTGACCGACCACGGTGTGCCGGGCTTCACCGCGATGCAGGCGGTGTTCCAGCTGGTGTTCTGCGCGGTGAGCTGGACCGCGGGAGGGCCGGGCGGGCAGGAAACGTTCAGCGCCGCCGCCTTCTCACGCTGGATCCACGCGCTGTACTCGGCCGGCGAAACGACCTTGAGGACGAACGTCATCTTCGAGTGCCACAGCCCGCAGAACTCGGCGCACTGGCCCGGGTAGGTGCCGAGCTTGGTCGGGGTGAAGTCGAAGTCGTTCGGGTGGCCGGGGATGGCGTTGCGCATGAACAGCAGCGCTGGCACGTAGAACTCGTGCATCACGTCGCGCGACTGCAGGTGGATGTGCACAGTCTGGTTGACCGGGACCTCCATGACGGCCGGCTTGACGAGCGTCTTGCCGGTCTCGACCAGGCCCTCGTTGGCGTAGGTGAAGGTCCACTCCCACTGGAAGGCGTCGGCGTTGATGGTCACGTCGGGATGCTTGTCGCGGTGCTGCACATAACTGAGGGTCTGCTCCCCGAAGGGGAACAGGACCGCGACGATCACGGTCGGGATCGCGAAGAAGATCCCGAGGATCCTGCCGCTGCCGGCACCCTGGGGCGCCGGCTCGTCGTCCCGCTTGCGGTAGCGGAAGACGCACCACAACAGGAACCCCTCCACGACCACGAACACGGGCACGGCAAGGATGGCGATGCGCACGTACAGGTCGTGGATGTCCTGGCCCTGGGTGCTGACGCCCTGCTGGGCGCAGCCAGCGAGCAGCGCGGCGCCGACGAGCAACGCGGCAATGCCGGCCGGGCGACGTCGCATCTGCTCAGGTCACCGTGAACTGGTGGATCATCCCGATGGTGAGGTGGTTCGGCCCACCCTCGGGCTTGCCCTCCGGGGTGCCCGACTGCCAGCAGGCCATCGCGTAGGTGCCGGGCGGCAGCGAGAACACCCCGGCGATGGTCGCGCCGGTGCCCACCTCACCGATCTCGCCGAAGTGCAGCCAGTCGTCCTCGGACTTGTCGCGCTTCTGCTTGGCGTCGTTGATGACGTCCTGGGCGCTCTTCCCGGCGGGCAACCCGACCACCACCAGCTCGTGGACAATCGGGAAGGTCTCGTGGTTGCTGAAGGCGAACAGCGCCGGGCCCGACTTGATCGAGTCGGGGAAGCCGCTGTACTTGAACTTCTGTACCGAGATGTTGTAGGTCGTCAGCCCGCTGCTCGCGTCTGACGCCGCCGCGTTCGAGGTCGTGTGACCCTTGGCGCATCCGGTCAGCACCGGCCCCAGCGCCAGTGCGCAAATCAGCACGACCGCTTTCCGTCCCACCCGTGCCGTGCGGTTCATGACGCTCTCCTCGCCAGACGAGGGGTCCCGAGTCACGCGCGGGGTCACGGTACGGCGCCATTTCGCCCGTAGCAGCAAGCTAACAACACTGTCATCGACGCCTCGCCGGCAAGCCCGGCCTGAGCAGGGCAACGATCGGATCGCATGACAGTTCTGTCATGGTGGCCGTTTCAGGGATGTCCCTGAGACCGCGCCGGGCGAATGGGGGAGCGCGCAGGGCACTTCCCGATGCTCGCGGCACTCCCGCGACCGCACAGTCGTGGCATGGAGACCAACGCTCCGATCCCAAACGCGCCCGGCGCCGCTCCGCTCGGTTCGCCGACTACGCCGACCCCTCCACGCCGTACATGTTCCACTGCCACCTGCTCCGCCACGAGGACAACGGGCTCATGGGCCAGTTCGTCGTGGTCGAGCCCGGCCAGGCCGCGTCGGGATCGCCCCATCACCAGCACGGCTGAGCGGTCTTGCGGCCATGCGAGGTTGGAGTGGCTTTGCGGGGGAAGGCATTCAGTCGGAAGCAAGCATTCGGTTCCCGCCGCGCGAGACGGCGCGGAGGTGCTCCAAGGAGGCAACGTGATCGTTCTCGGCGTGATCCTGCTCCTGATCGGGCTGGTCGCCAAGGTCTCGATCCTTTGGACGATCGGGCTCATCCTGCTGATCATCGGGGCCGTGCTGTGGCTCATGGGATCGATGGGCCGGGCGGTCGGCGGCCGGCGGCACTACTGGTAGGCATGTCCCGGCTGCCGCGATGATCGTCCAGTCAGCGCGGAGGTAGCCATGAAGATCGGGACGGCTCTGCTCGTCATCTGGCTACTCGTCGGCGTCGTCGCCGCCAACCAGCGAAATTACTTCTCCGGATCGGACACGACCTGCGCCAAGCTCGGGACGATCGCGGTGACGATCGTCGCCGGCCCCCTCAACTACGCCGGCGTCAACCCGAAGATCAAGTGCTCGGTGCCGCAGCCGTCGGCGTAACGACGGCGGCAGCTCCCGATCCGGCGTCACCGATGGAACAGGCGCTCCCACGAGCGTGGACCGTCGCTCAGGCGTGGACCCCTGGGCGGCGGTCCGCCCAGGGGCGCGCCCGCTCGAGCTGGGCGGCCACGCGGAGCAGCAGGTCCTCGCGGCCATAAGCGGCGACGAGCTGGCTCCCGACCGGCAGGCCGCCGGCGGTCCAGTGCAGCGGCAGGCTGATCGCCGGCTGGCCGGTCATGTTGAACGGGATCGTGTAGGCGACCTCGACGATCGAACGGGTGACGGGCCAGAACGGGTTGTCCGGCTGCGCGGCGAACTCGCCGAGCGGGGGCGGCGGCTCCGAGATCGTCGGAGTGAGCAGCAGGTCCCAGCCCTCCGCCCACCAGCGCTGCACCCGCGCGGAGTACTGATGGACCGCGGAGAGAGCGGCGACGAACTGGACGCCGCTGACCCCGCGGCCCACCTCGGCCACCGCCCATGTGGCCGGCTCGACGTCCTCCGGGGTGAGCGGCCTGCCGAGGAGCCCGCCCCACCAGTCGAGCTCCAGCGCTGTCCAGGTGCCGTAGCAGGGCAGGAACGCCTGGCTGATGTCGGGGTCGCTCAGGGCCTCCGGGTAGCTCCCCTCGACCGTGTGCCCCAGCGACTCCAGCAGCCGCGCGGTCGCCTCGGCCGCGGCGACGCACTCCGGATGGGTCGTGATCGAGGGGTCCGGCGCGCTGGTCAACACGCCGATGCGCAGCCTGCCGGGGTCGGCGCCGACCTCCTGGAGGTAGGGCCGCCGCGGCGCCGGCGGGGTGTGCAGGTCACCGGGGCACGGCCCGGAGGCGACGTCCAGCATCGCCGCCGTGTCCCGCACCGAGCGGCTCACCGCGAGCTGGACGGCCATGCCACCCCAGCCCTCGGCCACCTCGGGCCACAGCGGCACGCGGCCGCGGCTGGGCTTCAGCCCCACCAGGCCGCACTCGCTGGCGGGGATGCGGATCGATCCGCCGCCGTCGCTGGCGTGCGCGACCGGGACCATGCCGCTGGCGACCGCCGCCGCCGAGCCGCCGCTGGACCCTCCGGTCGAGCGGCCGGGGTCCCAAGGGTTGTGGCACGGGCCGTAGGCCTCGCTCTCGGTGGTCGGGACCAGGCCGAGCTCGGGGGTGTTGGTGCGCCCGAGGCAGACCAGCCCCGCGGCCCGGAAGCGCTCGGTGACCACGCTGTCGTGGTCGGCGACGTAGCCCTCGCGGCGCGCCGCCTTGACCCCGGAGGCGTACGGGTCGCCGCGTGACAGCGCCCCGAGATCCTTCAACAGGAACGGCACCCCGCGGAGCGGGCCCGGTGGCAGCTCGCCGTCCGCCGCCGCGCGAGCCTTCTCGAACAGCCGCGTGACCACGGCGTTCAGCTCGCCGTCGAGTTTCTCGATCCGCTGGATCGCGGCGTCGACGAGCTCCCTGGGCGAAGCCTGGCCGCTGGAGACCAGCTCCGCGTTCGCCGTCGCGTCCATGAACGCCAGCTCGTCGGCCATGCAGGCGCATCCTTTCTCGCGTCCATCCCTGCCCTCAGCCTACGGCCTCCCCGTGCCGCTCGTGGAGGCGCCTGATAAACTAAGTCCAACTTAGTCATCAGCCTGGAGCATCGGATGGCCACGGCCGAATCAGACTTCCAATTCAATATTCATGAGGCCAAGACGCACCTGTCGCGTCTGGTCGAACGTGCCGCGGCGGGTGAGGAGATCATCATCAGCAAGGCGGGCCGGCCGATGGCACGGCTCGGACCCGTCCCGCGGGTCGTGACCCCCCGCGAGCCCGGCCGCTGGCGCGGGCGGGTCGTGATCCGCGATGACTTCGATGAGCTGCCGCCCGAGATCGCCGCAGCGTTTCGCGGCGAAGGATCATGAGGCTGCTGCTCGACACCCACGTCCTGTTGTGGTGGCTCGCCGACGATCCTGCGCTGTCGGAGCAGGCCAGGCAACTGATCGCCAACGAGCCCGAGGTGTTCGTCAGCGCCGCCAGCGCATGGGAGATCGCGATCAAGCGCGCGCTGGGGAAGCTGGAGGCGCCGGAGGATCTGCTGGAGGTGCTCGACACCGGCGGTATCGTGCGGCTGCCGATTGACTTCGAGCACGCCATCACCGCCGGCGCCCTGCCGCGTCACCATGACGATCCGTTCGATCGGATGCTGGTCGCGCAGGCGCAGCGCGAGGGCCTCGCGCTCATGACCAGCGACGCTCGCATCGCCCGCTACGCCGTGGCCGTCCTGCCCGCGTCGTGACGGGCTCCCTTCCTGCCACCGCCTGCCTCCGCTCGACGGCTCAGAGCTTCACGCCGTAGGCGCGCTCCAGCTCCTCGATCCAACTGTCCTCGATCGTGAGGCCGTAATCCTGCGCCAGACCGTAGTACTGTTCGGCCGGTTCGTGCCGCGCCAGGATCGGCGCCAGCGCTTCGAAGTAGCCTTCCAGCCCGGCCGGCGAGAGGATCTCGAGCACCTTGGCGGGCGAGCTCTGGGCGTTCCACATCGCGTGCGGCGTGCTGCGGGGCTTGACCAGGTAGGAGCCGGCGGCGGCCTCCAGCACCTGGTCGCCGACGCGGACACCGACCGTGCCGGCGAGGATCAGCGAGAACTCGTCCTCACGGGAATGATTGTGCGGCTTCACCAGCGTCCCGGCGGGGATCTCGACCTCCATCATGGCCATGCCGCCACCGGAATCGGCGCTCACCACCTTGTACTCGAAGCGCACGCCGAACAGCATCACGGTCTTGCCTTCACCGGGTGCCACCAGCTTGGGCACCGGAGGGACGGACATCGCGGACCCCCTCAGGACTCGTCTGCTTCCATGGCCTGCCCCTGCTTGTACATCCGGGGCGGCTTGACGCCGGCCGACTGGCCGCCGTCGATCGGCACGGTGATGCCGGTCACGAACGAGGACTGATCAGAGCACAGCCATAGGACAGTGTCGGCGACCTCCTGGGACTGGCCGACGCGCCGCATCGGCGTCGACAGGCCGGCCTGGCGTTGCGCCTCCTCCCCCGCGGCCTCCAGGTGGTGGGTGAGGATCGCCCCCGGGGCCAGGACGTTCACGCGGATGCCCTGGTCGGCGTAGTCGAGCGCGGCGACCTTGGTGAGGCCGATGATGCCTGCCTTGCCGGCCACGTAGGCGGCCAGGTTGGCCACGCCCTGGAGCCCGCCGAGCGAGGCCATGTTCACGATCGCGCCGCCGCCGGAGCGGAGCATCGCCGGGATCTGGTACTTCATGCCCAGGAAGGTGCCGCGGATGTTGATGCGGATGCCCAGGTCGAACTCCTCGGGGTCGATCTCGGCCAGCGGCGCCGGCATGGGGCCGTCGGTGGCGTTGTTGAACGCGAAGTCTAGACGGCCGAAGGTCTCCTCCGCCTGCCGGACGAGCCGCTCGACGGAGTCCGCGTCGCCGACGTCGCTGGGCACCACCAGCGCCTGGCCGCCGTCCTTGTGGATACCCCCGGCGACCTCGTCGAGCGCCTGCCGGTCGCGGGCCGCTAGGACGACGGCAGCGCCGGCCTGCGCGAATGATTGGGCGGTGACCGCGCCGATGCCACGGCTGGCGCCCGTGACCAGCGCGACCTTCCCGGCGAACGGACGATGGACTTGGTTCATGCTTGCCCTCCCTCCGATGGGACTGAACGACGTGTGGCGGTCTGCGGCATGTCCCGGAGATCCTCGAGGGTCATCGCCGGTTCCGGCAGGGACACGCGCGCGGGATTGGCGGACCGCAGCCCGGAAAGGACCAGGTCGAGGTGACGGTGGGCGAGCCGGTCGTGCATCCCGGGCGGGAAGGGCCCGGGCAGCGGCCGCGTCAGGCGCACCAGCAGCAGGCCGATGTCGCCCGAGGCCACGTCCTGGCGCAGCGACCCGTCCGCGTGGGCCCTGGCGATGATCTGGTCGATCCGCTTGATCGAGGCCTGGCGGGCGGCCACCAGCGCCTCGTCGTGGTCCATCTGGAGCTCGCCGACCACCACCGGCATGGCCGCGGCGATGCGCAGGTCGAGCGCTCGGTGCATATAGCGCGCGAGCGCCGAGAAGGCGTCGGGCTCCTCGGCCAGCGCGGTCCTGGCCTCGTGGGCCGAGCGGCCGAGGAGGTCGAGGGCGACCTGCCGCAGCAGGGCCGGGCGATCCGGGAAGCGCCGGTAGAGCGTGCCGATGCCGACCCCGGCCCGCCGGGCGATGTCGTCGAGCGGCGCGCTCGCGCCGAGCTCGATGAGGGCGTCGCGGGCCGCGTCGAGCAGCCGCTCGCGGTTGCGCAGCGCGTCCGCGCGCATCCGCCGCTGCGGGACGGAGCTGGTGGCGTCGGCTTCCGGTGGCACAGGTCCTCCCGTATACGGAGGTCTCTCCTCCGCTTCATTGCGGGCAGGGTACCACCGAACCGGAGAATGTGCCTCCGCTTGCTTGGAAGCCTGCGCCGCCCGGCCTCGCGACACCTTTCCATTGGCGCGCGAGGCCGGGCCCGCGATGGCGCTGGATCAGGACCTGATGAAGGAGAGCAGGTCGGTGTCGAAGGTGTCCTTGTAGGCGGGAAGCTGCGCCAGGCCGTGCGGAGCGCCGGGATACACCTTGAGGGTCGCTTCCTTGACGAGCTTCGACGACTCCAGCGCCGAGGCGCCGATCGGCACGATCTGGTCGTCGTCGCCGTGGACGATCAGCGTCGGGACGTCGAACCGCTCGAGGTCTTCCGTGAGGTCGGTCTCGGAGAACGCCTTGATGCAGTCGTACGCGCCCTTCAGGCCGACCTGCATGCTCATGAGCCAGAACGAGTCGCGGAGGCCCTGCGAAACTTTGGCGCCCGGCCGGTTGGCGCCGTAGAACGGCTCGCTCAGGTCCTGGTAGAACTGCGAGCGATCGGCGGCGAGGCCGGCGCGGAGCTGGTCGAAGGCCTCGATCGGCAGGCCACCGGGGTTCGCCTCGGTCTTCAGCATCAGCGGCGGGATCGCGCCGAGCAGCAGCGCCTTGGCGACGCGGGGGGTGCCGTGCCGGCCGATGTAGCGGGTGACCTCGCCACCGCCGGTGGAGTGGCCGACCAGGATCACGTCGCGCAGGTTCAGCGTCTCGATCAGCTCCGCCAGGTCGTCCGCGTAGGTGTCCATCTCGTTGCCCGCCCAGGGCTGGCTGGAACGGCCGTGACCACGCCGGTCGTGCGCCACCGCGCGAAAGCCGTTGGACGCCACCAGGAACGCCTGGTCGTCCCACGCGTCGGCGTTCAGTGGCCAGCCGTGGCTGAACACCACCGGCTGCCCCGAGCCCCAATCCTTGTAGAAGATCTCCGTGCCATCCTTGGTGATGATCCTCCCCATCGAGCCGCTCCCTTCCGCTGTGTCGCATCGCGCCCCCACGCGATTGACTCGACACTATGGAGATCGGTATGCCCCCCACATCCGTCAAGCCACCGGTAACTCGATCCCGCCCCGAGTCCGCGACCGCAGAAGATGCTCAGGTTCCGGAGGAGTGGTCCGCACATCGTCGGGTGCCGGTTGCTGCGGATGCAGGATGGCGAGCGGGCGCCGTGGGGCGTAGCGTCCCGAGCCGATGACCACCAATCCGTACCAGCAGGACTGGCGGCAATACCCGCAGAGCTGGCCGCCGCCCTCCCCGTATCCGGCGCCGAACCGCCGCCCGGTAATCATCGCCGCGGTTGTCGCCGCGCTGGCGGGCTTGCTGGTTGGCGTTGTCATCGGTGGGGCCGTTGTGTTCGTGCTCGGGGTCACCGGCGTGTTCGATCCCAAGCCGCTGACCTATGGGCCGGGCGGCTCGATAGCCCAGTTCGAACTGCGGGCCGGCCAATGCGCCGACGGAGAGGTCAAGGCCGGGCGGAGCTACCCGACCGCCAAGGCAGTGGCGTGCAGTGGCCGACACGACTTCGAGGTCTACGAGACGGCCAGCACGCCGGGCCCAGACGTGGCTGACGCCGGCTACCCCGACCCGCGCGACCTGGCCGCCTTCGCCGACGACCACTGCCTGCTCGCCTTCGAGGCGTATGTCGGGAGCAGCATCGACGACAGCGATCTCGATTACGCCGGCGTCGTCCCCAGCCGTGACGCCTGGGACGCGGGCGATCACACGGTCGCCTGCGCGCTGTGGCAGGTCGACGGCGACCGGCTCAGCGGCTCGGCGCGGGACAGTCACCGCTGACGACCCCTCGGCCGCGAAAAAGGGTGTCCTGTGATCACCGTGCGGTTGATGATGGTGGCCAGCGTAGGTCTGGGAGATAGGACCCAAAGGTACGGACTACGGCAGGACGACGGTCTTGAGACCCTCCCGGGAGGCGGCGGTGGTGAAGGCGCCTGAGACCTCGGCGAGGGGGAAGCGGTCGGTCACCAGCGCATCGAGGTCGATCTGGCGGCGCTCGACCATTCGGACGGCGCGGGGGTAGGTGCTCTTGCTCCGGCGCACGAGGGCGATGGTGAGGCCCTTGCGGCGGGCGAGGGATGCTGGAAAGGACGTCGAGTCGTCGGCGGGGATGCCGGCGAGCACGACGCGGCCGCCCGGGCGGGTGAGCCGCATGCTCGCCGCGACGGCGTCGTCGGTGCCGGCGACCTCGAAGGCGACGTCGACGCCGCCGGGCACGCCGGCGGCCTCCAGCGCGGCGGGCAGGTCGTCGTGGGGATCGATGACCGGGCCGAGCCGATATTCGGCGGCGGCGGCGCGACGGTGCGGGAGCGGCTCGACGGCGACGACGGGGCCGCTGCCGGCGGCCCGGGCGACCTGGAGCAGCAGCAGCCCGATCGGCCCGCAGCCGACGACGGCGATCGAGGCGCCGAGCCGCACGTGCCCGAGGTCGAAGGCGTGGATGGCGATCCCCAGCGGCTCCAGCAGGGCGACCGCGGGGTCGCTCATGACCGGCGGCGCCGGGTGCAGCAGTTCGGTGGGCCACACCAGGTAGTCGCGAAGGGCGCCATCCTGCGTGCCGTGGCCGGCGAACCGCACGGTGGGGCACAGGTTCTGGTTGCCCTCCCGGCAGTGGTCGCAGGTTCCGCAGGGGATCGCGGGGTCGGCGGCGACGCGCTGACCGTCGAGCGGGCCGTCCTCGACGATCCCGCCGAACTCGTGTCCCAGCACCAGCGGGCGGTCGAGCCGCGCGTCGCCGATGCTGCCTTCGGCGAACCAGTGCAGGTCGGAGCCGCACAGGCCGACCGCGGTCACCCGTAGCAGGCTCTCCCCGCGCGCCGGGGCCGGCCGCTCGGCCTCGCCGAGCCGCAGGTCCCCGACGGCGTGCAGCCGCGCCTCCCTCATCACCCGTCCTCCGCGAGATCGTCTCATCTTGCCAACCGAGTCAACAGCAGCCCGGGGAGACGGGGACGCCGGAGTGCGACCGCTCGGCGCTAGACGGCCACCACCGCGCGGTCACCGGCTGTGCGCGCATCGACCACGCGGTGGCCGAAGGGAGTGAGCGCCAGCCTGGCCAGCTTCATGCTCGCCACCCCCAGCGGGATGCCGATGATGGTGATGCACAGCAGGACGCCCAGCACCAGGTGCGCCAGGGCGAGCCACACCCCGCCGAGGATGAACCAGAGCACGTACCCGATGGCCAGCCAGAACCCGGCCAGGACCAGCCACAATATGTTCCCGAGCGTCCTCACCCAAGCTCCCCTCGGCAGGTGGCTCCAGGCACGATCGTCTCTCCGCGCTACCGGAGGGAATAGTCCATTCCGGCCAGGCGCGGCGACTACGGCAGGTAGTGGGGCAGTATTGCACCACGAACTCCCGACCGCGGAGGTGGGCATGACCCTGACGCGCCCGCGCGGGATGGCCGCGCTCGGCCTGCTCGCGGTGCTGGCGCTGCTGGCAGGGTGCGGCGGCCAGTCCAAGGCGCCGCAGCAGCCGCCGCTGACGCTGCCGAGCACCTCGTCGGCGCCGAGCACCTCGGCCCCAGCCGCCGGCGATGGCGACTGGACCACCTACCACCGCGACAACGCCCGCACGGGCTACCTGGCCGGCCTGGCCGACCCGGCCCGGCTGACCAGGGCCTGGAGCACTCGGCTGGACGGCGCGGTGTACGCCGAGCCGCTGGTGGTCGGCGACCGGGTGCTGGTGGCCACCGAGGCCGACACGCTGTACTCGCTCGACCGCCGCAGCGGACAGGTGCAGTGGCACACCACGGTGGGCAAACCGGTGCCCTTGTCGGCGTTGCCGTGCGGCAACATCGACCCGCTCGGCATCACCGGCACGCCCGTCTACGACCCGGCGACCGGGCTGGTGTTCGCGGTCGCCGAGGTGACCGGCCCGGCACATGTGCTGGTCGGGGTCGACGCCCGCAGCGGCCAGGTGCGGGTGCGCCGCTCCGTCGACCCGCCGGGCATCGACCCACGGCCCCACCAGCAGCGCGCCGCCCTGGCGCTTTCCCAGGGCAAGGTCTACGTCGCCTTCGGCGGGCTGCTCGGCGACTGCGGCGACTACCGCGGCCGGGTGGTGGGCTCGCGCACCGACGGCCGCGGGCCGCTGCTCGCCTACCAGGTGCCGACCCGCAGGGAGGCCGGCATCTGGGGCGCCTCCGGACCGGCGGTGGACTCGGGCGGCCGCCTCTACGTATCCGTCGGCAACGGCGCGGCGACCGGCGGCGCGTGGGACCGCAGCGACTCGGTGCTGCGTCTGGGGCCGGATCTGGCCCTCCAGGACGGCTTCGCGCCCCGCCAGTGGCCGCAGGACAACGCGGCCGATGCCGACCTGGGCTCGATGGGGCCGGTGCTGCTGCCCGGCGGGCTGGTCTTCGCCGACGGCAAGAGCGGCCTCGGCTACCTGTTGCGGGCCGACCACCTCGGCGGCGTCGGCGGCCAACTGGTGGAGCAGCAGGTGTGCGCGGCCTTCGGCGGCGCGGCCGCGGTCGCCTCGACCCTGTACGTGCCGTGCACCGACGGAGTGCGCCAGGTCCGCGCCGGGCCCGGCGCGCGTCTGGAGCTCGGCTGGCAGGCGTCCGGGACGGTGACCGGCTCGCCGGTGGTCGGCGGCCACACGGTCTACAGCCTCGACCCGAACGGCGGCACCCTGTACGCGCTGGACGCCGACAGCGGCACCGTGCGGACCAGCGCGCCGGTCGGGACGACCTCCCGGTTCGCGACCCCGACCCTCAGCGGTGGGCTGGTGCTGGTCGGCACCATGACCGGCGTGGTCGCCCTCAACGCCCAATCGTCGTAGCGCCGGATGCCGTCAGCCGGCTGGTCGCTGGAGGCGAACGTCTCCCGCGAGCTCGTACCGGTAGTAGGCGCGGTGCTGGCCGGCCCCTCGCCCGAAGTAGTGCCAGTCAGGGAAGTTGAAGTCGGCGGTCACCGACCTCGGCAGCAGCAGCGAGGCCTCGAGAAACGCCTCGAGGTCGGGGACGCCGTAGACGTTGACCTCCCAGCCTCCCTCCTCGAGGCGGTCCATCAGCTCCCTGATCCCTGAGGTCCGCCAATCCAGCGACCAGCGGTTCACGCCCCAGGACCGCAGCGTGGCCACGACCTCTTTGGCCAGGGCGGGAGCCGCCAGCAGCAGGGGACGGAGGAAGTCCACGGGGACCGAGATGGTCGCCCCCGGGTATGCCTTGGCCAGGCGGCGGATCCCGGGCTCGCGGAGGTCTTCGATGGACCCGTTGAACCACAACGAGTCCTCGTCGAAGCCCATCGAGGCGACGATGCCGAGCACGCGCTCGATGACCTCGCCGCCCTCCTTCAGGTCGAGCTTGACCGAGCGTTGCTGCTTGCGGAGGGCAGCCAGGCAGACTTCCAGCCGGAACGGGTGCTCCGCGCGATGCCAGGGGGTCTCCTCGAAGGAGTCGTGCCGGAGCACCAGGCGGTCCAGGGGATCCCGGCGGACGTCGCACTCCGCCCAATGGACGCCCGAGGCCAGGAACTGCCGGAGATTGGCCTCGTCGTTCACGCCGTGCCAGACGAACTGCACCCGCTGCCGCAGCTCCTGCTCGGAGACCAGCTCGGCCAGGCCGTAGGTGGTGCCCCGGACGGTGCGAGGCGTCACCACCCGCTGGGACTCGAAGATGGTGTCGGCGTGGAGGAACAGGATCTCGTGGGTCTGGTCGGCCGTGGCGATGGCCTGGATCGCCGCCGGCTCGTTGTCCACGACGGCCACCACATCCAGTCGGTGCCAGGTCGCTCCACCGAACCATCGGCCGGGGACTGCTCCCCTACGGTCACACCCCACCCCTCGCGGATCGAACCCGAGCGCAATCCGAGTCTACTTGCCCGGCAAGGAAGTCAGCGCGCCGCTGCCCCGGGGAGCGCTGCCCACGCCGACCATGGGCCGGCTTCGAAATGAACGTTGCGTGGACAACGCGAGGCGGGCGCATGATAGTGCTCGAGCAAACGGAGTGAGCCCACGAGCCGCCGCAGGAGGTGCCTGGCCGTGACCACCAACGACCACTTCAGGCAGGTTGCCTCGGTCTACGAGTCGCTGCGCACCACCGACGAGGCGCCAGTGCGGTGGCTCCGCCAGCTCCTGCCCGAGCGGCCGGTCACCGCCGTGGACGTCGGCTGCGGGACGGGACGCTACTCGAAGCTGCTGGGTGCCCTCCTGCCCGAGGGCTCGCTCATGATCGCCAGCGACATCTCGGCCGCCATGCTCGCCGAGCTCGCGTCCGGCAATCACAGCCCCTCTCGGGTGGCGCCAGTCCTCTCGGCCGCGGAGGTGCTGCCGATCCGGGGCGGAAGCCTCGACCTGGTGACCTCGTTCAATTCGGTGCACCACTTCGACCTGCGCCGCTTCCTGGCGGACGCCGCCCGCGTGCTGCGGCCCGACGGCCAGCTGTTCATCTACACCAGGACTCCGGAGCAGAACGCGCGGACGATCTGGGGCCGCTACTTCCCTGGCTTCGTCGAGCACGAGCAGCGCCTGCACCGCGAGCGGGCGCTGCGCGCGGCCGTCCGCAAGACCAGCGGGCTCGTGCTCGCCAGCACCCGCACCTTCCGCCATCCGCGCTCGAGCACACCTGAGCGGCTCGTGGCGCAGGCCCAGGGACGCCACTACTCGACCTTCTCGCTCTACGCACCGGACGAGCTGCCCTCGGCCATCGCCACCTTCCTCGCCCGCCTGCCCGGCCCCGAGGTTTCCTGGGTCGACGAGCATCTCCTGGTGATCGTCCGCCGCCGCTAGCAGCGCTGAGGCGCGGTTCCGCGTGCTCGTTCCGATCCACGATCGGGACAGGGCCGAGTCCGTTTCGCGCTGCCCGCGACGCTCGGCCGTCGCCCTGCCGTGACCAACCCAAGCCACACTGAGGCTCTGGATCTCATCAGGGATCCTGTTCTTGGGGGAGGTCGCTATGCGACCAGTCCGTATCATCACCACGCTGGCATTCGCCGCCGCCGTCGCCGTCACCGGCTGCACCGCCCGCACCACCGTCGCCCACCCGTCCGCGGCGCCTGTTCCAGCCGCCGCGACGCCCGTCGCCACCACACCGCCGCCCACGCTGACACCCGCCAGCCCTCGTCCGGCGCCGAAACCGACGCCCAGGACGCCCACCGCGCCGCCTCGCCCGTACTTCACGACGCCGCAGGCGGCGATGCGCTACCTGACGGTGGCCTACAACCAGAACGACCTGGTCGCGCTGGGGCACGTGACCACCCCGGTCGCCCGCGCCAATCTGCTGGAGATGCGCCGCACCGCGATCAACCTGCGGCTGGTCGGCTGCACCGCCAACGCCGGGCGCGGTGACTACCTGTGCAGCTTCACCCACGACTACCCAGCCTCGATGCACCTGAGCGCGCACGGGCGCGCGCACTTCACCGCCGCTCCGGCCGACAAGTACGGCTGGTACATGACCGTCCTCGAAGACTGCAGCTAGAGGACGTCACCCGTCGACGGGGTCCTTGGGGGAGGTCGCCATGCGACCAGTTCGTATCGCCATCGCCGTGGTGCTCACCGCCACCGCGGCCGCTTCCGGAATCTACTTCGCCCGCTCCACCGCCCACCGGCCCGCAACGCCCGACCGAGGGGTCGCGGCACCCGCACCGCCCACCACGGTGGCGGTGGATCCCGGGCAGAACCATCCCAGACCCGCGCCCCAGCCGCCGGGGCCCACCACCACGCTCCCACTGGGCCGCGTCGAGGCGTTGGAGGGGGTCCAGGCCGTCGGCACCCAGATCGGCTTTGCGGTCGGCAAGGGCACCATCCTGACCACCCGCGACGGCGGGCGGACCTGGGTCCGCGTCTGGCGCGGCGCCCAGGACCTGCGCGCCGTCGACTTCGTCAGCGCATCGACCGGTTGGGCGGTCGGCGACGGCATCCTGCTCGGCACCGTCGACGGCGGCCAGCACTGGCGCCAGCTCGGTCAGCCCAGGGTGGGCCCACTGCGGCGCGTCCACTTCTCCGGCCGCAGCGAGGGCTGGGGCATCGCCGGCGGGACCGACGGGCTCTCCGGGCTGTCGATCCAGGCGACCACGCTGGTGCACACCCGCGACGGCGGCCGGACCTGGTCGGCACTACCGGCGCCGGCACCGCCGCAGTCGGTCTGCTTCACCTCTGCCAGCGATGGCTGGCTGGCCAGCGGCATCAGGGTGTGGCGCTCCACCGACGGCGGCCGGAGCTGGGGCGCGCGGCCGAACTTCGCCGCGCCACTGCGCGAATTCACCTACGACCCGTCCGCCGAGCTGGAGTGCGCCGCGCCGAGCGCCGCCTGGGTGCGCTTCAACTCCAACGAGGGTGCCGCCGGGTCCAGCCCCTACGCGCTGTACGCCACCGGCGACGGCGGCGCCCACTGGCGCTGTGTGCTCGCCTGGTGCGGCGAGCCGGGCACGCCGGGCGGGCCCGGCAGCTACCCCGGCCCGTTCTCGGTGATCGACCCGCGGCGGGCGTTCATGCTCGGCCCCACGCCGGCCGCTGATTCCACCGGTGCGGTGCTGATCAGCCAGGGCGGCAGCCGGTTGCAGTGGCTCCCCGGCATCCCGCGGGCGAGACTGGCCACCGATTCCGAGCCGATGTCGGTCAGCTTCGGCAGCGCCACGCACGGCTGGATCGTCGGGGCGGTCGGCGCCTATTCCCCCGGACGGGGAGTGATCCTCGCCACCGTCGACGGCGGCCGCAGTTGGCATTCCCAGCTCGGCACCTGACCTGGCCACGGTCCTGATCTGAGGCCCTCCCCTGCGCCGGTGCCGTCTGACCGGCGGAGGGGAGGGCCGTTCAGGATTGTGGGTGGAGCGGCACGCTGATCGAGATCGTGGTGCCGGCATTCGGCGCCGAGCGGATACCGACGATGCCGCCGGCGAGTTGGATCCGCTCGGCCATCGCGCCCAGACCGGGATGGCCGTCCATGGTCGCCTCGCCCTTGGAGGCGGGCGCGAACCCGATCCCGTCGTCCATGATCTCGACGACCAGCCGATCGTCCACCACCTGCCCGCTGACCACGAGCTGGCTCGCGTTGGCGTGCTTGACCGCGTTGTCGAGCGCCTCCTGAACGGCGCGGAACACGATCGCCTCCAGCACGTCGTCGACGCGCTCGTCCTCACGCCAGCGCAGGTCCGTCAGCATGCCCGTCTCCACGGCGACCTTGCTGAGCTGCTGGTTGATCGCGGCGTCCAGACCTTGGGTGTCGAGCAGCGGTGGCCGCAGGGCGAAGACGAACCGCCGCGTCGCCTGGAGGCCGTCGCTGAGCCCGTCGATCACCCGCCGGATCGACCGGCGGGTCCGCTCCTCACTGCTCGGCAGCCGCTGCTCGACCCGGTCGAGCCGCACGAGCAGCGCGGACAGCCCATGAATGACGTCGTCCTGTAGCTTGGCAGCCAGCTCGCGCCGTTCGTCCTCCTGCACGCGGATCAGACGGCTGAGCAGCCGGTCGCGGTCGGCCTCGGCCCGCCGCAGGGCCGTCACGTCGCGGAACAGCAGGGCGAGCGCGGCGAGCGCGCTGTTGTCGTAGACGGGGACGGCCCAGTACTCGAGCTGAGCGGGCTCGCCTGTCGGCGATCTGGTGATCCTGACCTGGCCGTGGCTGCCGGCGGGGCGGCGGGCCGCCGCGATCATCTCGATGCCCTCCGCGAGCCAGGGATCTCCGCTGAGGTTGGTCATCCGCAGGCGGCGGTACAGCGCCCCAGCCGCCAGGCCCGGGTCGAGCTCCACACCGAGCAACTGCTCGGCGTTGCGCGAACCGCGGCGCACCGTCAGGTCCGGGTTGAGCAGCACCAGACCGACCGGGAGGCGGTCGAAGGTCGCGTCCAGGAGGCGGGTGGCGTTGTCGCGCTCAGCGGTGAGGGCCGCCAGCAGGAACACGCTGGTGGCGATCACCACGCCGGTGAACGCCTGGGCGAGCAGGAGGTCGCGGATGAGCGAGGAGTCCACGAACGGACCGCGACCCCGCGCGGTCGCCCAGACCATCACCGCCGCGACGAACAGGCTGGCCACCGCCGCGCCGACCTGGCGGAACCGGACGGCCGCCCAAGCCAGCGCCGGGAAGACCAGGAAGACCCCGACGACCCGTACCGAGATCCCGAGCCCCGTCACCAGCACGAGCGTGACCGCCAGCGCGGCGCCCTCCAGCAGCCGGGTCGGCGTCGGCCGGCGGCCCCAGCGCCTCGTCCACAGGAGCAGCAGCAGCGGCGCGACCGTCAGCACGCCGGCGGCGTCCCCCGACCACCAGATCACCCACGCGAACGGCAGCGACCGGCCCGCCAGCGTCCCGCTCAGCCAGAGGGTCGTCACCCCGACGCTGGCGCTGATCGTCGTGCTCGCGAGCGCCGCCAGGCCAGCCAGAGCGAAGACGTCCCGCACGCGGTCGAGCGCTTGGCTGAACCCGACCCGACGCAGCAGCCACGCGCCGGCGACGGCTTCGAGCGTATTGCCCACCGCGATCGCGCTGCTCACCCACAGCGGCACCGGCGTGGACGCGTTGAACACCAGCGCGCCGACCCATACGCCCGGGACAGCCCGGTAGCCGAGCAGCAGGATCGCCACCAGCGCGATCCCGCTCGGCGGCCAGACCGGCGCAATGGTCGTGTGCACGACGGCCAGCGCAAAGGCGGCCTTCGCGCTCGCCACGTACACCCCGGCCACCAGCGCCGTCGTGGCCAGGATCCGCGCCCAGGCCCGGGCCGCCGGGATTGGCAGAGATCCGGGTCGTCGGGTGGGCAGCATTGCCATGTCGCCCCCCGAGCAGATCAACCGAATCGCAGGAGTCTACACGACGACGCGAGCAGCAAAAACCGTTCGTGACCTGTGCTTCCGTGCTGTCACGGTACGTGCGAATTTGCCGGTCCAACAGCCGCGGGTTCGTGGCCCGAGAGCGAGCTGCCTCGCGTCGGTCGCCACCGGGCCGGCAGGTAAATCGGTTGCCCTCCGGCGTCGCCATCTGTTGCACTTCGGACAACTGCCGGATCGACCAGGGACGAAGGAGACGGAGATGAGGACGGCGTTCATGTCCACCCCCAAGGGAATTGCTACCTATCTTGAGGACATGACGCCTAGTGAGAATGTTGAACTTGGGGATTTTGGCGCATGTAGATGCCGGTAAGACGAGCCTGACCGAGCGGCTGCTCTACACCGCCGGGGTCATCGACGAGGTCGGCAGCGTCGATGACGGCAGCACCCAGACCGATTCCCTGGAACTGGAGCGGCAACGCGGTCTGACGATCAAGTCGGCCGTCGTGTCCTTCGCGATCGGTGACATCGCGGTCAACCTGATCGACACGCCCGGCCACCCGGATTTCATCGCCGAGGTGGAGCGGGTGCTCAACGTGCTCGACGGCGCCGTCCTGGTCATTTCCGCCGTGGAGGGCGTGCAGGCGCAGACCCGCGTGCTCATGCGGACGCTGCAACGGCTGCGCATTCCCACCCTCATCTTCGTGAACAAGATCGACCGGGGTGGCGCGCAATATGAACGCGTCCTGCGGACCATTTCCGAGAAACTGACCCCCGCAATCATCCCGATGGGCTCGGCCAGCGGACTCGGCACCCGCGACGCGGTCGCGACGCCGTACGCCGCGGCCGATGCCGACTTCACCTCCAGACTGGTCGAGCTGCTCGCCGACCACGACGACGCGCTTCTGGCCGCCTACGTCGAGGACGACACGACCGTCTCCCACCGCCAACTCCGCTGCCAGCTCGCGGCACAGACCAGGCAGGCGCTGGTGCATCCGGTGTTCTTCGGCTCGGCGATCACCGGCGCGGGCGTGGATCCGCTGCTCGCCGGTATCGAGGAGCTGCTGCCCGCGGCCGAAGGCGACGCCGACGGGCCCGTTTCGGGGGTCGTTTTCAAGGTCGAACGCGGCCCGGTGGGGGAGAAGATCGCCTACGTCCGGATGTTCTCGGGAACCCTCCGAACGCGTGACCGGCTGCAATTCCGCCGCGACAACGAGGGGAAGGTCACCGCCATCGGCGTGTTCGACCGCGGCTCCGCTGTCCAGCGGGCGTCGGTCGCCGCGGGGCAGATCGGCAAGCTCTGGGGTCTCGGCGACATCCAGATCGGTGACACGATCGGCGCATCGGAGCCGGCCTCCCAGGACCACTACTTCGCCCCGCCGACGCTGGAGACGGTCGTCGTCCCCTGCCGCGCCGCCGACAAGGGCGCGCTCCACGTTGCGCTCACCCAGCTCGCCGAGCAGGACCCGCTCATCAACCTGCGGCAGGACGACATTCGCCAGGAAATCTTCGTCTCGCTCTACGGCGAGGTGCAGAAAGAGGTCATCCAGGCAACGCTGGCCAATGAATTCGATATCGAGGTCAGCTTCCGCGAGACCACGACCATCTGCATCGAGCGCCCGGCCGGCACCGGCGCGGCCGTGGAGAGGATCGGGAAGGCCGGCAACCCGTTTCTCGCCACTGTCGGGCTGCGCATCGAGCCGGCCCCGATCAACAGCGGCGTGGAATTCCGGCTGGAGGTCGAGCTCGGATCAATGCCGTTCTCGTTCTTCAAGGCGGTCGAGGACACCGTGCGGGAAGCGCTGCACCAGGGGATCCACGGTTGGCAGGTCACCGACTGTCTGGTCACCATGACGCATTCCGGCTACTGTCCGCGGCAGAGCCACTCCCATGCCATGTTCGACAAGAGCATGTCGAGCACCGGCTGGGACTTCCGGAAGGTGACGCCGCTGGTGTTGATGAGCGCCCTGAAGCAGGCCGGCACCAGCGTCCACGAGCCCATGCACCGGTTCCATCTGGAGATCCCCGCGGACACGTTCGGGCTCATACTGCCCGTCCTGGGACGGCTGCGTGCCGTCCCGCGCACACCGGCGATGCGGGGTTCCTCGTGCACGCTCGAAGGTGAGATCCCCGCGGCCCAGGTCCACGAGCTCGAGCAGCAGCTCCCCGCGCTCACTCGTGGCGAGGGCATGCTCGAATGCGCCTTCGACCACTACCAGCCCGTCAGCGGCACCATCCCGTCCCGCCCCCGCTCCGACCACAACCCGCTCAACCGCAAGGAATACCTCCTCCACGTCATGCGACGCGTCTAGCCGGCCGCCGCCCGGATGCCCATGGGTGCTTTCAAGATCACGCTGCCGTGCGGGCTGGCTTGCGGTGGAGGCGGTAGTGGAGCACCAGGAAGGGGAACCCGAAGACCCAGAATGCATGTTCGGCGCGCAGTTCGTCGTCCTGGACGTAGACGTCGAGCTGCTCGGCGAAGCCCTGCACGGCCAACGTCGTCAGCGCTCTGGTGTCGGGGTCGATGTAGGTCAGGTAGTGGCCAGCCTGGCCAAGGTCGCTCCGGCTGGTGAGCACCAGACCACCGCCGGGGCGAGCGTGCGGCACCAGCGTGGCCGTAAAACTGGCCTGGGGAAGCGGAAAGCCGACGCTGACATAGCCGCGTCCGGCATGGCGGTAGGTGGTGTAGATGCCGACGTAGATCGGCTCGTCGTTGTCGACAAAGGACCGTATCCAGCCGCGGATGGCCACGACATCGTCCTGGGGAAGGCGAATGGTATCGATGCGGCTGCGGATCCCTCGCAGCGCTTCCCGCTGGTTCATCGGCACGCTGGCCTGCCCGAGCGGGCGTGCCACCAGCGTCCGGTAGAGCAGGTAGCCCGGACGTACCCACAGCCGCCACGCCGGGACGATGTCGAGGGTGAATCGGGTGGTGTGCTCATAGAACTCGCGGACCCGCGGATCGACCTCGGCGGGAGCGAACTGTGGCCCAGCCAGCTCATCCAGCGACGCGACAATGCCGACGTCCGGCGCGTCGGCGAGGTAGGTGCCACCCAGCACCTCGGCGAGTTCGCGCACGTAGCCGGTCCCGACGTAGCGGGTTCGGGCTTCCAGTGGCACCACGAAGGGGAGGTCTGCCGCTGGGACCCGCTCGGCGAGCAGGCGTACCTGGGCGTCCCGAAACAGCAGCGCCGACAACACCCGGAAGGCGAGGACGGTGCCGCTCGCCACGACCGACCCTGGCACGGGGCGTCCTCGCGAAGCCAACGCTCGGCCGACCGCCGCGCCCAGCAGCGGGCCCAGCGCGACCTTCTGCGGACGCAGCCCGAGCGCCCCGGCGACCGTCCCGGCAGCCGCTCCCACGGCCACAGGCCCAGCGCCGGTAAGACGCTCGGCCGTCCACCCCAGCGGAGCAGCCAGCGCGGAACTGGTCAGGATGCGCTGCCAGAGCGCCGCCAGGCCCGCCTTTCGCATCAGCGCTGGGAAGTCTTCCTCGTTGTCATATTGCTTCCCTATCCGATTTTTCTCCTAACGCGGCGCGAAAGTCTCGAAGCCCGCGTGCCGAACTGATTCCTGATACGACCTCACGGGCCCAGTGGCCCCACGACAGGAGGCGTTGCATGGATCTTTCAGGAATCCTCGCGGGTGGCGTTTCCGCCGTGACGGGGTTGCTGTCCCAGCTCGTCGGAGTCGTGGGCGGCCTCGCCAGCGGCATCCTGTCGTTCCTCTGAGCGGCGTGCCGGGCGCGCGGTGCCCGGTCGCCCGCCAAGCGCTGGCGCACTGACGCCGGAGCACCCTGGGTCGGTGTTGGGGCGAGTCTCGAGATTGGTGACTCGAGGTCCGGGGACCTGGCAACATGCCGTGCCCTCGGTGCGTGAGAGCGGTGAAGCGGGCATTGGGGTCGTCGGTCCTCAAGGGGGGGTTCGTGCGACGAGTGTGGTGGCTGCTGCTCGGCCTCGCGTTGCTGACTGGCGGCGCGTTGGTCGCATGGCATGCGAGCAGTGAGGCGGCGGGGGTGAAGGCCGACCTGCTGGCCTCGCAGAGCCTGCTCGGCCGGGCGGGGGCGCTGGCGGGAGGGCCGGTGTCGACGCGGCTCGAGTTGGTCGAGCAGGCCCGCGGACGTGCTCGAGCCGCGCGGGCGACGCTGGACCGGTGGCCCTTGCGGCCGCTTGCGGCCGTGCCATGGTTGGGTCGCGACGTCCGCGTCGCCCGCGCGATCGCGGACGCCTCCGGTCAGGTGGTCGGAGCCACTGGCGGCGTCGCGGTGTCTTTCGAGCCGCTCCACAGCGGGCACCCCACCGGATCGAGGATCGGCCGGGCGTCGGCGGCCCTTCTGGCCCTGAGCGACGTGCTCGGCCAGTCCATCGACCGTGTCCGGGCGGCCAAGCCTCTGGTGGTGGCGCGCGGCCCGCGCAGTCGCTTTCTCGCAGAGGCGCAGCAGGCCAGGCGGGTCGCCTTCGCCGCGGGCCAGGGATTGCGGATGGCGGCCGGGCTCTACGGGCCTGCGGGATCGGCCAGATACTTCCTGGCCTTCCAGAACCCGGCGGAGCTGCGCGGCACCGGCGGGCTGATCGGGCAGTACGGCATTGTGGAGTCCGACCCCCACGGCCCGCGACTGACCAGGGTCGAGCCCTACGACGCGCTGGATCGGCGGACCACCGCCGGGGTGCCCCTACCTGCTGAGGTGGCGCGGCGCTATGGCCGCTTCTCGATCGGTCGGGCATGGTCGGCGGTCAACATCCCCCCGGATCTGCCGACGGTCGCGCAGGTCGTCTTGCCGCTCTATCGGCAGGCGACCGGCACGCGGGTCGACGGCGTGATCGCCGTCGACCCGCTGGCGGTGGCCGAGATCCTGCGGGTCAGCGGCCCGATCACGGTCGACGGGATGCGTCTGGACACCGCCAACGTCGCCAGCCAGACCCTCGTCGATGCCTACCGGCGCTACGCCGACGACAACCAGGCCCGGCGGGCGTTCCTGGCGAAGGTCGCCGGGGCCGCCTTCGCGGCGTTCCAGGGCAGCTTGGCCACCCGCCCGGAGGAGCTGGTTCGCGGCCTGGCGGTCGCCGCCCGGGGCCTGCACGTCCAGGTCTATTCCAGCGATCCCGCCATCGAACGCGCGATGGTCGAGCTTGGCGTGAGTGGCAGCGCAGCGGTGCCGCGGGATGGCGACTATCTGATGCCGGTCTCGGTGAACACCGGTGGGAACAAGGTCGACGCGTTCCTTCAGCGGACCATCCGGTATCGAGTCAGCCTGCAGCCCGACGGGGGAGCCAAGACGACCGCGTCGATCACGCTCCGGAACGGCGCACCAGCACGCGGGCTGTCCCGCTACGTCATCGGCCCGTTCGACCACCGCTTCCGAGCGGGCGAGAACAGCCAGTTCCAGACGCTGTACGTGGCCGGGGCCTATGGCTTCACCAGAGCCACCCGTGACGGCCGGCCGGTCAGTGCCGAGGGTCAGGCCGATCTGGGGGCGCTGGCCATCTCGCAGGCGGTCGCGATCCCGCCGGGCCGCTCGGTCACCTTGGCCTACGACCTCGAGCGGACGGGCGCGATGCGGATCACGGGCGGTCACGCCGACTACCAGCTCATGGTGCGCCCACAGGCCAGCGTCCAGCCTGACCGGTTGGAGCTGTCGCTGCAGGCGCCCGCAGGTTGGGGGTTCGCCTCCGTGCCAGCAGGCTTTCGCAGGCAGGCAGGGGTCGTGTCGTGGTCGGGTGCGCTGGACCGAACTCGGGCATTCCAGATCACCCTGGTCCGCTCAGATTGAGGCGATCGGGAGATCGGCTCTCACCCGGGTGAGTTGCTTGCTCCCCCTTGAACCCGGGCCGCGGGTTCGCTAACCTGCCACAACCCGGAGTCCTGTTCGATGATATTTGCCTCTTCGAGGTATATGGCGATACAGGGCATGTTGAGCCGGGTCGGCCGCCGTGGTCCAATCTAAGGAGGGAACCATGCGGAAGGCCGTTTGCGTGGCCGTGGTCTGCGCGGCCGCCATGGTGATCGGATCCAGCAGGGCTCCCGCGCTCGCCCAGCCCTACCCGCCCACAGCAAGCCCGCTCACCATCAGCTCCTCGGTGGTCACGCCGGGTGAGACGCTGACCGTGTCTGGTCAGGGTGCAAACGCCGGAGCGGGCGTCAAGATCACGCTCGCGAGCACGCCGCGGGTCGTCGCTACGACCAAGGCGAACGGCTCAGGAACGTTCCGAGCATCCTTCCAGGTGCCGACGGATGAACCGCAGGGGCAGCACACCGTTACGGCCGCCGCCAACGGCCGGGTGCTCGGCAGCGTGACCATCCGTGTCGTCGCGGCGCGGCAGGGCGGCGGACACCTGGGTACGCTCGCCGGGGATGGGAATGGGCTGCCATTCACCGGCGCCAATGCGCTCCCAGAGGTCGCGGCCGGTGCCGGCCTGATCCTCGCCGGCATCGTCCTGCTGCTGGCGATTCGGCGCAGACGCGCGGGCCGATCCACCTGAGGCCCGTGATGCCCGGTCCAGCGCCGAGCGGTCTGTCCAGCGCTGCGCTCCGGGTCCGGGAACGTTCCGGGCCCGGAGCGGGCAGCGCCTCGACCAGGATCACCCGCCGCGTCGTGCTGGTCTCCAGGGTCGCGTGCGACGTCGGTGCCGTCCTGATCGGGCTCGCGGTCGCCAACAGCGGGCAGCAGCGGTTGGCCGCGGAGGGACTGGTGCAGCCGCTCGGCCCCGTCGGGCTCTTCAACGTGATCGTGATCGCCAGTTGGCTGGCGTTGTTCGCCGGCATGGGGCTGTATGACCCCCACCGCCTGGTGAACGGGCTCGACGAGCTGGTGATGGTGGTCCAGGCCGTGGCCATGGGAACGGTCCTGGCGGTGTTCGCCGCGTTCCTGGTCAAGGTCCCGACCCAGCGGTCCTGGGTGCTCACGGCATGGATCGGCTGCACGCTGGCGGTGCTGGTCAGCCGGCTGCTCCACCGCCGGATCGTCCGTGGCCTGCGTACCTCCGGGGCGATGGTCAGCCGCATGCTCATCGTGGGTGCCAGCAGCGAGGCCCGCGAGCTGTGCCGTGCGATCGTGCGCGCCCCGCAGCTGGGCTTCCAGGTGGTCGGCTTCCTGGACGGCAGCGGTCCGGTCGGGCCGACAAACGGTGACCGATCGGCCGACGTGCTTGGGGCGACCTCGTGCCTGCGCGAGGCGGTGCCGCGGTATCGGGTGGACGCGGTGCTGGTCGCCAGCGGGTCGGTCGCGCCCGCGACCGCCGAGCGAGTGTACCGGGATCTGCAGGGCCTGCCGGTCGACCTGTACCTGTCGACCGGGCTGGTCGGCGTCGCGGCGAGCAGGGCGGTGGTCGAGCGGTTCGATGGCATCCCGCTGATCGGCCTGCGACCCGTCGATCTCAGCGGCCTCCAGTCGGTGCTCAAGCGCGCCTTCGACGTCGTCGTGTCAGCGCTGGCGATCGCGGCGCTGGCCCCGGTCTTCCTGCTGTGCGCCCTGGCCATCCGTCTCTCCAGCCCGGGGCCGGCGCTGTTCCGCCAGCAGCGGGTGGGCCGGGACGGCCGGGTGTTCACCATGCACAAGCTCCGCTCCATGACGGTGGACGCGGAGGACCGCCTGGCCTCGCTCCGGGAGCTGAACGAGGCGGACGGGCCGATCTTCAAGCTGCGCCACGACCCGCGCGTCACGCGCGTGGGCCGCTGGCTGCGGAGCTGGAGCCTGGACGAGCTGCCGCAACTGTTCGACGTGCTGCGTGGCGATATGAGCCTGGTCGGCCCCAGACCGCTGCCAACCTATGAGGTCGATCTCAGGGAACCATCGGCGCGCGATCGCCTGCGGGTCAGGCCTGGCATGACCGGCCTGTGGCAGGTGTCCGGCCGCCATCGCCCTTCGTACCAGGACATGCTCCAGCACGACCTGTTCTACATCGGGAACTGGTCGCTGTCGATGGACCTACTCGTCGTCCTGCGGACGATCATCGTCACCTTTCGGCGATCGGGGGTGTAGCCCGGACCATGGAGCTACGTGATTATCTGCGCGTCATCCGTGAGCGAAAGGCGCTGATCGCCGTCACCACGGTGCTTTGCGCCGGCGCCGCCCTCGTCGCCTCGTTGGTGATCACCCCGGTGTACCAGGCGGACGCAAAGCTGCTCGTCCTGGCCAAGACCGATCCCACCGCGGGTGCCTCCTCAGCGTACGAGGGAGCCCTGCTCTCCCAGCAGCTCGCCAAGTCCTTCGCACAGATCCTGGAATCGCGCCCGACCGCGGAAGCGGCCCTGCGCGCCGACCCCGAGCCGATCAGCGCCGGCACGCTGCAGCAGCGGACCCACGCAAAGCCGATCCCTGACACGTTGCTGATCAACCTGAGCGTCGAAGACACCCAACGTGCCCGGGCACAGCGGCTCGCCAACAGTCTGGCGCGCGCGTTCATCGCCCAGGTCCCGAGCCTCCAGAACGGCTCGGCCGTGAGCGTGAGCCTCGTCGAGCCGCCGCGGCAGCCGGTGGCACCTGTCAAGCCACGCATCCCGCTGAACCTCGCGCTCGGTCTCGCGCTTGGCCTCGTGACGGGGGCGGCGCTGGCGATCCTGCGAGATTTCCTCGACCGATCGCTCAAGTCCCCCGAGCGCGTGGAGGCGGCGACGGGAGCGCCGGTCTTGGGCACCATCCCGCAGTTCAAGGCCGACGCTGCGGGAAGACCGGTCACCACCCACCCGCGGTCGGCCGCCGCGGAGGCGTTCCGCAAGCTCCGCACCAACTTCTCCTTCCTGGGCGTGGACCGCGAGAGCATCTGCTGCGTCGTCAGCTCCCCGGGCATGTCCGACGGCAAGTCGACGGTGACCGCGAACCTGGGACTGGCCCTTGCCGAGGCAGGTACCCGGGTGGTGATCGTCGACGCGGACCTTCGCAAGCCGTCGCAGCACCGGATCTTCGGCTTGCAGCAGCGGATTGGCACCACGACCGTCCTGCTCGAGCAGGCCGACATTCGTGATGCGCTGCAGCGGATCGACGGCGGTCCGCTGGCGATCCTCACCTCGGGCCAGCTTCCGCCGAACCCGGCCGAGCTGCTCGCCTCGCGGCACATGGAGGAGCTGGTCCAATCATTGCGCGCCTCGGCCGACGTCGTCCTGGTCGACTGCCCGCCGCTCCTGCCGGTCAGCGATCCGATGGTGGCGGCGCGGTTCGCCGACGGCGTGCTGCTCACCGTCAGCGCGGGCGCCAACACCATCGACCAGGTCCAGGCCGCCAAGGTGATGTGTGAGAAGGCTGGTGTCGCGCTCGTGGGCGCCATCCTCAACGGGACGTCGGTGGGGGAGCGGCAGCAGCCAACCGAATACGACTACGACTACTTCGACCGGGCGGTCCCCGCCAACGGATCGAAGCCTCCCACGGTCGGCACGCTCAGCGACGGAGGCCCTCCGCCAATTGACGAAGAAGACACAGACGTGAAGCGGCGCGGGCGGGTCGAGTCATGAAGGCCGTGCTGCTGTGGCCGAGGCACGGGAACGTCACCGTCGAGGAAGTCCCCACCCCACAGCTCCGCGCCGGTCAGGTGCTGATTCGCAACCATCATTCGCTGATCAGCGCCGGCACCGAGCGCGCCCGCATCGAGGCGGGCCGCCAGAGCCTGCTCGGCAAGGCTCGCAAGCACCCCGAGCAGGTGCGGCAGGTGTTGGAGTCCGTCCAGCAGGTGGGCGTGGCGGACACCTACCGGCTGGTCAGCGACCGACTCGACGCGCCCGTCCAGGTGGGCTACTCGTCAGCGGGGGTGGTGCTCGAAGCGGGTGAAGGGGTGCGTGATCTGGCACCCGGGACGCGCGTGGCCGCCGCGGGGGCGGGATACGCGTCCCACGCCGAGGTAGTCAGCGTTCCGGCTAACCTCTGCGTCCCCCTGCCGGACGCGGTCCCCTCCGGCGCGGCGGCGTTCGCGACGGTCGGCGCCATCGCGCTGCAGGGCATCCATCAGGCCGACGTCCAGCCGGGCTCGCGCGTGGCGATCATCGGGCTGGGCCTGGTGGGCCAGCTCGCCGCGCGGCTGCTGACGGCATACGGCTGTGACGTGATCGGCGTGGACCGCGACTCGGCCATGCTGGATCTGGCGGGCGGCGCTGGCATCGCCGCGCTGGCCCGCGATGGCAGCGACCTCGTGGCCGCAACGCGGGCCGCCTGGGGTGGCGCTGGAGCCGACGCGGTGCTGGTCACCGCGGCGACCAGCAGCGCCGATCCGGTGGAGCTGGCCGGCGAACTGGCCCGCGACCGGGCCGCGGTGGCGATCGTGGGGGACGTGGCCGTGGCCCCGCCACGTTCCTCCTACTACGGCAAGGAGCTGTCGATCCGGTTTTCGCGCAGCTACGGGCCGGGCCGCTACGACCCCAGCTACGAGGAAGGCGGCATCGACTACCCACCCGGGTTCGTCCCCTGGACCGAACGGCGCAACCTGGCGGAGATCGTGCGCCTGCTCGAGCGCAAGCTGCTCGACGTCGACTCGCTGCGACCCGCTGAGTTCCCGATCGACCAGGCGCCGCGGGCCTACGGCCTGCTGGCGGCCCGGGGCCGTGAGCGCCGCGTGGCGATCCTGCTCTCCTACGGGCATGGTGAGGAGCCGCCCCGGGCCGCCCCGCGTCCAGTGGCCCTGCCCGCCAGGCCGCCGAGGCGGCCCGTCGACGGCGCCGTCCGCATCGCCACCGTCGGCGCCGGCTCGTTCGCCAGCCGCACGCTCTTCCCGCATCTGGCACGCAACCGCGAGGTCCGCCTGAGCTGGATCACGACCGCCGGTGGGGTAAGCGCCCACAGCCAGGGCATCCGCTGGGGCTTCAGCAACGCGGTCGGCAGCTTGCGTGAGGGCCTGGCGCTGGAGAGCGCCGACGCCGTCATGGTCCTGAGCCGCCACGACAGCCACGCAGCCTACGCCGCCGAGGTGCTCCGGGGCGGACGGATCCTGTACTGCGAGAAGCCGTTGGCCCTGGACGAGCGGGAGCTTGACGAGGTGGCGGCCGCCTGGACGCAGGCCGGCGTCCCGGCGATGGTCGGCTTCAACCGACGCTTCGCGCCTCCCGTGCGCGAGTTGCGGGAGCACCTGGTTGGCCGTTCGGCGCTACAAGTCGTCTGCCGGGTGTTTGCCGGGAAGATCTCACCGGATCACTGGTATTTCGACGAACGCCAGGGCGGGCGCACGCTTGGCGAGGTGTGCCACTTCGTCGACCTGGCCGGGTACCTGATCGGCTGTGCTCCGGTCTGGGTGCAGGCTCGGTGCGTCGACCGGCCGAACGACGGCCGGCGCGCGCAAAGCGTCTCGCTGCTGATCGACTTCGCCGACGGCTCCCTGGCTACCGTCGTCTACGGAGGCTCCACCCCGCCGGGAGCGCCGAAGGAACTGGTCGAGGTCGCGGCGGACGGGTTCGCGGCGCGGATCGAGGACTACCGGTCGCTGACGGTCTGGTCCGGAGCGGCCAAGCCGCTGGTGCGACGCTACCGGCGAGCCGCCAAGGGCCATGCGGAGGAGATGCGGGCGCTGGTGGACCTGTGCCAGGGCCGCGAGCCGTCCCCCGCCTGTGACTTCGTTCCGGCGTTGTGGTCCACGCTCACCACCTGGCGAGCGGTGGAGTCGGCGGCCGAAGGGCGCGGGATCCCGGTCGAGCCGCGGCTTGCGAACCTGCGCACGGCGCTCGGGTTTCCCGCCAGTTGATCACGCGACACGACTTCGGGGGTGAGACTCGTCTGACTGACAACGGGAGCGCGGTCGCGGCCGGGGCGCTCGAGCGGCGCCGCGCTCGGGCCGGCCGGCGGCGTTGGGTGGACCGGCGGCTCGGATGGCTGGCCGCGCTCGCGGGGCCGCTCCTGCTCGGCTGGCTCGTGGGCAGCCACGGCGCCATGCTCGGTGCGTTGCTGCTCGGCATGGCCTGCGTGGTCGTCCTGGCGCTCCTCTTCCAGAGGCTGCTCCTGCCGGCGTTGCTGCTGTGGGTCCCGCTCAGTGTGGTTGCGTTCCCCTGGGTGCGCGTCCCTCGCGGGCAGTCCCTGGTGACCTTCGACCGCGTCTGGGTCGGGGCCGCCGTGCTGGCCGCCGTGCTGGCGGGCCCGTCGCCGACATTGCGCAGCACCTGGTCCAGGCGGCTCTCGATCGCCGTCGGCTGCCTGGGCTTGGCCTTCAGCGCGAGGATCCTGCTGACGGCGGTGGCGGTCGGGGACAGCGCTGGTCTGCGAGCCGTGCTGGTCGACGCCGTCCTCCTGCCGGTCGGACTGTTCTTCGTCGCCCGGCGCGTGATCAGCAGCCGCGAGCGGTTCCGCCGCCTCGCCGGGGCGTTCACGATCGCGGGCGCTGCCATCTCGCTGATCGGCATCGCCGAGCACATCTGGGGGTTCGAGCTGGCGTCCCTCAGCGGCGGTGCGGCCCGATACGACACCCTCCTCCGGATCGTTCGCATCTCCGGGCCGTACAGCGTTCCAGAGGTCTTCGCGCTCAACCTCACCATGTGCTTTGCGGCCGCGCTCTACTGGGCCCAGGCCCGGCACGGCGCGGCGCGCGTGCTCGGCGGCGCGGCCGCGGTCCTTGAGGCTGTGGCGATCGGCCTCACGCTGTTCCGCGCGGCCTGGCTGGCGGGCATCCTCGTGGTCATCGCCACGGTCGTGACCAGGCGCGACCTGAGCAGCCGCGTCACCGGAGCGGCCGTGGTGGTGTCCGCCGCCCTGCTCGGCCTGTACCTGTTCGGAGGTGCCGGGGTGCTGTCCGAGCGCCTGGGCGACTCGCGCAATGTCTACGGCCGCTTCGCCGCCTACCAGGAGGGATGGGCCATCTTCCGCAGCGCACCGCTCGCCGGGATCGGCGTCAACCAGTTCAGGGTGGCGCAGGAGCAGGCTCCGGACGTCGCGGTGAACGGCGTCCCCGCGCTCACCTCCCCACACAGCACCTTCATCAGCGTCCTGGCCGAGCAGGGGTTGCTCGGCTTCGCCGCGCTGACCGCCCTCGGCATCGCTGCCTGGCTTCTCCTGCGTGATCTGCGCCGCCGTTCCACGGACCGAGACGACCTGCCGGCCCTCGGAGCGCTGCGCGGCGCCGCGGTCGCCTATCTCGTCATATCCCTCACGCTCACCATGTGGCCCTACAGCAGCTCCAACGCCTTCTTCCTGGTCCTGCTCGGCGCTGCCGCCGGGCGCGCGGACGTACCGGACGGGGAGGCGGGATGATGCTCCCGACCGGCAACCGCTGGCTGGTCATCGCCGCCTCCTCGCCAGCCGCGGCCACGGCGTTCGCCAGGGCCGCCGGCGTCGAGCCGCTGCTCGTCCTGGACGGCGTCGGTCTGGTCGAGCGCTGGCACCAGCTTGGTGCGATGGTGCGTGACCGCGGCATCGACGCCGTGCTCCTGCACAGCGTCGCGTGGCGGCGCGAGATCTACCCGCAGGTATTCGAGGCCGCCCTCGCGCTCGTCCCCGTGCGGCTGCGGTACCTGGCCGACGAGGAGACCGGGCAGGTCGGCCCGGTCACCCGAGCGAGGGCCGCCGGCCGCATCGCTCGGATACCTGTCGACCTGCTGTTGAGCGCCGCGTTGGTGGGTGGGCGGCTCACCCGGCTCCTGCGTGGTCGCCGGCGCCCCGCGGCCGCGTGCCCCGTGTCACGGCCCGGCCGCGGCGGGATGCTCGCTATCTGGGGTGGAGCAGCCGGTGGCTCCACGGGCGGAGCGGTCACCCACCTGAGCGGCATCCTCGGGGCGTACCGCCGCGCGGGGCTCCGGGTCGGGCTCGTCGCCCTGGCGGACCCACCTCCGCAGCTCCGCGACGTCCTCGACGACCTCGAGATCGTCCATCCGCAGTCACCGGCGGCGCGGGTCTGTCACAGCGTCCAGGAGATCACGGCCGACGGCCGGATCGCGCGAGCGGGGCTGCGCCTGGCCGAGCGCCTGCGGCCAACCGTCGTGTACCAGCGCCACTCGGCGTTCTTGACCGCCGGGGCGGCCGTCGCTGGAGCGCTCGGGCGGCCGCTGGTCCTGGAGTGGAACGGCTCAGAGGTCTGGGCCCGAGCCCACTGGGAACGGCGGCTGCTGGTCGAGGGCGTGTTCACGCCGCTGGCCGTGGCGCTGGAGCACCGGATCGCCGCAACCGCCGACATCGTCGCCGCCGTTTCGGAGCCGGCGGCTGAGATGGCCCGCCAGGCCGGAGCCAGGCCCGATCGGGTCGTCGTCGTCCCCAACGGCGTCGACGTCGAGGCGGTCCGGCCGGACCTCGCCCGTGCCGACCGGAACCAGGAGCTGCGGGAGCATGGGCACGGGCCCCTGCTCGGCTGGGTTGGGACCTTCGGACCCTGGCACGGTGCGGCGGTGCTGATCAGGGCGCTGAGCCTGCTGTCCCCAGGCATCCGGCTGCTGATGATCGGCGACGGTCAAGGGCGGGCCGAAAGTGTCGCGCTCGCGCGGTCGCTCGGCGTGGCGGACCAGGTCTCCTGGCTCGGAACCCTGCCGCACGGCTCGGCCCTGGCGCGGCTGGCCGCCTGCGACGTCCTGGTCTCGCCGACGGTGCCGTTGCCCGGCGTCCCGTTCTTCGGCTCGCCGACCAAGCTGTTCGAGTACATGGCACTCGGCCGGCCGATCGTGGCGAGCCGGCTGGACCAGCTGGCGGAGGTGCTGGAGGACGGGCAGAACGCGCGCCTTGCCCGCCCGGGCGACCCCGCGGACCTGGCCAAGGCCATCCGGAGCGTGCTCGCGTCGCTCGACCGGGGCGAGCAGCTGGGCCGGCAGGCCCGCCGGGACGCGGCGCACCGGCACACCTGGGACCACCGGGCCGCGGCGATCCTGGAGCGGTTGGGAGCGACAGCGCGGCCGCCGGGCGTGGTGGCCGGCGCGACGACCCCGGACGGGCACTGAGACCGTGTGCGGCATCGTCGGGATCTACGAGTACGGCCGGCGCAACGGCGGGGTCTCGGAGGACCTGGTCCGGGTCATGCGGGACACGCTGCGACACCGCGGGCCCGACGGCGAAGGCCTGTACGTCAGCGCTGACGCGCGCCTCGGGCTCGGCCACCGCCGCCTGGCCATCGTGGATCCGGCGGGCGGCGCGCAGCCGATGTTCGGGGAGCACGGAGAATGCCTGGTCTTCAACGGCGAGATCTACAACTACCCCGCGCTGCGCCGCCAGCTCGAGCGTGAGGGCGTCCGCTTCCGGACGGCCTGCGACACCGAGGTCATCCTGCACCTGTACGCCCGGGACGGCGACCGCTGCCTGGAGCGCCTCGACGGCATGTTCGCCTTCGCCCTCTGGGATCAGCGCCGGCGCAGGCTGCTGCTGGCGCGCGACCGCCTCGGCGAGAAGCCCCTGTACTGGGCGGACTGTGGCGGCGTGCTGCTGTTCGGCTCCGAGATCAAGGCCGTGCTGGAGCATCCGCTGGTCCGTCCGGCGGTCAACGAGGGGGCCATCCCCGCCTACCTCACCCATCTCGTCACGCCGAGCCCGCACACGCTCTTCAAGGGCGTCAACAAGCTGCCGCCGGGCACGCTGGCGACCTGCGACGCCGGCGGCCTCCGCCTCGCCAGGTACTGGGACCTGTTCACGCCGCGACGGTGGTCGCCTCAGCCGCTGCCGGAGGCCGCGCGCCGTGTCCGCCACCTCCTCGAGCGGTCGGCCGAGGCCAGGCTCATGAGCGACGTCCCGGTCGGGGTCCTGCTCAGCGGCGGCCTCGACTCGACCACGCTGCTCGCCCTGATTCGCGAGCGGTCCTCCTCCCTGTCGACGTTCTCGGTCGGTTTCGTCGGCGGCGGACCTGTCGACGAGCGCGCCGAGGCGCGCAGGGTGGCCAGGCACTTCGGGACCGACCACCACGAGATCGCCGTCTCCGAACGCGACGCCCTGGCGTTCCTGCCCGGTCTGATCCACCACCAGGACGAGCCGCTGGCCGACCCGGTCTGCATCCCCCTGCACTTCGTCTGCGGGCACGCCCGCGAGCGCGGTGTCAAGGTCGTGCTCGCCGGGGAAGGCGCGGACGAGCTGTTCTGGGGATACCCCAGGTACCAGGACCTGCTGAGGCGGTGGAGCGCGCTGCGGGCGCTGCTGGCGCTCCCCGCTCCGGTGCGCTCCCTGCTGCCGCGCGTCATCGCCGTGGGGGGGCGGAGGCGCCGGTACCGGCGGGAACTGCTCGACCAGATCACCCGCGGCCGCCTGGCACCTGCCCACGTGCCCGCGGGAGCCACCAGCCACGAACGGGCGCGGCTCCTGCGCCGCCCGCACGACGCTCTGGCGTGGTCGCCGTCGGACGGCGAGCGCGGCGCCGCCGCCGACCCGCTCAGCGCCTTCGCCTTCGACACGCAGGAGCACGAGTTCGGGCTGCGGCTGCCCGAGCTGCTGCTGATGCGCATCGACCGCTTCTCGATGGCCAACGGCGTGGAGGCGCGGGTCCCGTTCCTGGCTCCAGACCTGGTCGAGTTCGTCTACCGCCTGCCGCTGGAGGCCAAGCTCCATGGTGGCGTCAGCAAGGTCGTGCTGCGTCAGGCCGTCGGTCACCTGCTCCCGGACCACGTGCTCGCCCGGCCCAAGCAGGGGTTCGGCGCGCCCATCCAGGAGTGGCTCGGCTCCCGGATGGACCGATTGCTGGCTCGCCTGCTCGCCGGCGACGCGCTGCGGTGCTATTTCGACACCGACGCGATCTCCGAGCTGCTTGCGCGCCACGCGCGTGGCGCCCGCAACCAGGCGGTGCTGTGGCCGGTGCTGAACTTCGGCCTCTGGCACCGGTACTGGATCGAGGGGGAGCCCCTGGAGCCGCTCCTGGAGCCCCTCGGGGACGTGACCTGACCGATGGAACCTCACCTGCAACGCCCCGTTGAGCCGACGCCGCACCGCCGAGGGTCGGTCAGGCTTGCGCGCCTTGCCACCTCGCCGGTCACCAGCCGGGTGGTCGTCTTTGCCGGGGCGGACATGCTCACCATCGCCCTCGGCGGCATCGTCACCCTGCTCCTGGCGCGCAGCCTCTCCACCGTCCAGTACGGCAGCTACTCCTTCGCCACCTCGGCGCTCGCCTTCGCCGCGATGTTCTTCGAGTTCGGGCTGTTCCTGCCGACCGCCAGGCGACTCGCCCAAGGTCGAGGCCAGCCCCGCGAGGTGGTGGCCGCCGCGACCGCGGCCTACCTGCCAGTCGGTCTCGCCTTCGCGGTCCTGGTGTTCGCCCTGTCGTTCGGGGTGGACGGCTGGTTCCACGTGAACGCTGGCGCCGCGCTGCGGTTGGTGGCGCCGCTCGCGTGCGTCTACCCCTACGAGTTCGTGGCCCTCTTGCTCGCGCAGGGCCTCGACCGGATAAGGCTCTACTCGCTGACCCGCACGGCCGCTCGTGCCGCCGCCGTCGCTTTGCTCGGCGGCCTGCTGCTGACCGACCACCGCCTCAGTGTGGCCCTGGCCCTCGCCGTCGAATCGGGCGCGCTGCTGCTCGCCTGGGCGGCCTACAGCTTTCGGCTGCGGCCCGCCTACCACAATCTTGCCCCGCACGTCCGCGGGTTCGTGCGGGAGGCGCGCCAGTACGGCTTGCAGGTCTACGTCGGGCGAGTCCTGAGCACCGGGACCTACAACATGGACACGCTGATGGTGGCCGCGTTCACCAACGCGCGCTCGGTCGGCTTCTACGCGCTGGCAAACGCCATCGCCTACCCCGCCGCCCTGCCGGGCGCGGGCCTGGCGGCGGCGCTGTTCCCCCGCATGGCCAGGGAGCCGCGACTCGACCAGTCGTGGCTGCTGGGCGCGGGCCTGCTCTCGCTGGCCGCCGCGGGCGTGGCATGCGCCCTGGTGCGGCCGTTCATCAGCGTGGTGGTCGGGTCGGCGTACCTCCCGGTCGTGGGCCTGCTGCCGCCGCTGGCGCTGGCGGCCTCGGTGCGCTCGGTCACCTCGATCTACAACGGCTTCCTGGCCGCGCACGCCCGCGGCCCAGAGCTCCGCAACGCCGCGCTGGTGCTCACCTGCAGCAACCTGCTGCTGAACGTCGCCCTCATCCCGATGTTCGGCGCCATCGGGGCCGCCTGGGCCAGCCTGGCCGCGCTGCTGTGCAACCTGGCCGCGCACGTCGCCTCGTACCGGCGGGTTGTACGGCTGCTCAGCTCCGAGGCGCTGCCGTGATGCGCGCGGCGGTGGCGCGCCTGCGCCGGGCGGCCTCGCTGCCCCCAAGGGTGGTCGCGGCCGAGATCGCCTGGCGGGCCGCCCGCGCCGGGCTCCGGTCGGCGGTGCGGCTGCGTGACCGGGCACCAACAACGGCGTGGGCGACCTGCGGCGGGCCCTGGGTGCCGTTCCTGCTCCAAGGGCGGTCGCTGCCGCCGGCCGACTCCCTGCCGCCGGGCGCCGTCGAGGCGTGCCTGCGCGAGGCCGACGCGGCCATCGCCGGGCGCCTCCACGTCCTCGGTCACGGGCTCGTCGACTTCGGCTGCCCGCCGGCGTGGCACACCGACCCCGTCACCGGCGCGAGCTGGCGCCCGGACACGCGGGGCCACCAGTCGCGGGCCACGGCGTCCGCTGGCGCCGACATCAAGGTGCCGTGGGAGGCCAGCCGCATGCACTGGCTGGTCGCCCTCGCGAGGGCGGGCAGCTACACCGGGAACCCCAGGTACCCCCAGGCGGCGACCGGACTGCTGGAGGCCTGGCACCGGGACAACCCGGCTGGGCGCGGCGTGAACTGGTGCAACGCCATGGAAGTGGCCATCCGCGCGGTCAACCTCGTGTGGGCGGCGGAGATCCTCCAGGATCTCGACGTGAACCGGCTGGTCGGCGCCATGTTGCCCGGTCACGGGCGCCAGATCCTGGCGAACCTCGAGTACTCACCCCGCTTGACCAGCAACCACTACCTGGCGGACGTGGTCGGGCTGCTGTACGTGGGGGCGGCGCTGCGCCACAGGCCGACGGGCAGGGCTTGGTTGCGCTTCGCCGCCGCGGCACTCGGACGGGAGGTGTGCAAGCAGTTCGACGAGGACGGCGTGAACTTCGAGGCCTCCATCGGCTATCACCGGCTGGCCACCGAGCTGGTCCTGTTCGGGGTCCTGGCCATGGAACGGCTCGGGCTCTCGCTTCCAGCGGCGGTAACCGCGCGCTTCGGGCGGGCCATCGAGGTCCTTTCGGTGCTGCGCAAGCCCGACGGTCTGCTCCCCGCGGTCGGCGACGACGACAGCGGGTTGGTGGTGAACCTCGCCTCGGAGCGCCACCCACGCGATCCGGCTTCGTTGATCGGCGCGGGCCGGGCGCTACTGACCGGAGCCACGAGCCGATCGGCCGGCAACGAATTCCAGCAATGGGCGGTGGGTCATGCCGCCGCGGCGCCGCCGTCCCCGGCTCCGGTCGTGGCCCTGCCCAGGTCCGGCCGCTTCGTGCTGGCCAACCGGTCCATCTGGTGCCTGGTCGAGTGCGGCGAGGTCGGCCAGCGGGGCAACGGTGGCCACGCGCACAACGACACCCTGAGCTTCGTCCTGGCCGTGGGGGGTCGCGAGCTGGTGACGGACCCGGGGACCGGCGGCTACACGCGTGACCCGCTGCGACGCGACCGTTTCCGAAGCACCCGAGCGCACGCCACCGTCGAGATCGACGGCCAGGAGATCAACCCGATCGAGCGCGGCTCCCTGTTCCGGCTCCGGGGGCTGGACCGGCCGGTCGTCGAGGACGTGGACCTCGACGGCACGCCGCAGCGCGTGCGCGCCGGCCATCGCGGCTACCAGCGGCTGCCCGATCCTGTGACCCACCGCCGCTGCTTCGAGCTGTGGCCCGACCGGCTGCTGGTCGCCGACGAGATCGGCTGCCGGGGGGAGCACGTGGCGGTGGTGACGTTCCCGCTCGCACCTGGAACCGTGGTCGAGCGGCGGGCGGGTGGCTGGCTGCTGCGGGTCGGCCGGGTCGAGGTCGCCCTCTGCCAGGTCGACGGGCCGCAGGTCCAGTTGGCCACCGTCGACGCGGAGGTCTCGCCGGTCTACGGAGCGTTCCGGCCGAGCACGTGCCTACAGGGCCGGGTCGGGGTCCGGGGGCCGACGCGGTGGAGGTTCCAGTTCGTCCCGATCGAGCCACGGAGGCGCCGGTGAGGATCGTGATGGCGGTCGTGTCGGACCTGTCCAGCGACGCTCGAGTGCAGCGGGAGGCGGCCGCCCTCGCGGACGCCGGTCACCGTGTCAGCGTGGTCGGCTTCGACTACCAGGTCCGGCGGCCGGTCCGACGGGACGCCGACGGTGTGGTCTACCGGGTCTTGCCGTTCCCTGCCCGCGGCAGCTCGCGTCTGCGTCGGCTGTCGGGTGCCGCCGTGTTCTTCGCGCGAGCGTCGATCGCGATCCTGGCGGCGCGCGCCGACGCCGTTCATTCCCACAACCTGCACCTCGCGGTGCCGTGCGTGCTGGCCGCCCGGTTGCGCCGGGCCAGGCTGGTCTATGACGCGCACGAGCTGGCCGTCCCGAGGGTGCGGCGACGCCTTCGCGGCCTGGCCGTGGGCTACGAGCGGATGATCTGGCGTCGGGCCGATGCCGTGGTGACCACCAACGAGTCGAGGGCCCGCTTCCTCGGCCGGCTGCACGGCGGCCCCGCCCCGGTCGTGGTCGGGAACTACCCGGTCGAGCCGGCCGCCGTCCGGCCAGAGGACCTGCGCTGCCGGTTCGGCGTCCCGGATACGGATCGCATCCTCCTGTACCAGGGTGGGCTGTACGTCGACGATCGTTGCTTCGAGGCGGTGGCGGCGGCGCTGCGCGACCTCCCGCGGTGGCACTGGGTGCTCCTCGGGTTCGGGAGCCCGCGGAACCTCGCCCGCCTCGCCGTGATCCTGCGAGCCGCGGACGTGGCCGACCGAGCCCACATCGTCCCCAAGGTGCCCCTCACCCGGCTCTTGGACGTCACCGCGGGCGCCGACCTCGGGGTCGTGCCCCTGAAGCGGGTGCAGCTGAACAACTACCTCGGCGACACCAACAAGCTCTTCGAGTACCTCATGGCCGGCGTCCCCGCGGTAGGCAGCGACTTCCCTGAGGTGCGACGGGCGCTCGTCGAGGGCCCGGAGGGCCCGGTCGGGGCGGTCTTCGACCCGGCGGACCCGGCCTCGATCGCGACGGCGATCAGGGGGCTGGAGCCGGACCTGGCGGAGCTGCGGCGGCGCGCCTGGCAGGTCGCGCGGCGCCGCTTCTCCTGGCGGCTGGAGGGCCTCAAGGTGACGAAGCTGTACGCGGGGTTGGAGACCCGAGGAGGGACGCGATGAACGTGGCCCGGCGCAAGGCGTCGGCGCTGTGGGGACGCCATCCGGCGGGCACAGGGCTGGCCTCGTCGCCCTGGGGCAGTCAGCGGTTCTACGAGGAGATGCGGACCACCAGGTACCGCGCGCAGCCGTGGCACATGGGGGTGCTGGACGGTTACAGCGGCGGCCGGCTGCTCGAGGTCGGCTGCGGTGCGGGCACGGACCTGGCCTACCTGGGCGGCCGCTTCCGGTACGTCGTGGGCGTCGACCTCGCGGAGGCCGGCGCACGGCTCGCCGGCGGCGCGGTCGACCACTGGCGGGTCAGGGGCGCGACACTGGTCGCCGACGGCGAGGCGCTACCGTTCGCGGACGAGGGCTTCGACCTGGTGTACTCGTTCGGCGTGCTCCACCACACCGACGATCCGGCCCGCGCGCTCCGCGAGATCCGGCGGGTGCTCCGGCCCGGCGGGCGGGTGGTCGTGGGGCTGTACCACCGCTGGAGCCTGTTCGCCGCGCACGTCCTGGTCCGGTACCTGCTCACCGCGCGCTTCCGGCATGAATCCTGGAGCGACTACATCGCCCGCTGCGAGCAGGGATCGGTCGAGGAGGGCGTCCGGCCGCGGCTGCGGCTGTACTCGCGGCGGAGCGCGCGGCGGCTTCTCGGCGAGTTCCGCGAGGTGCGGACCGGGACCGTGCACTCGGCAGGATTCCACACGCCGAGCGGGGGGCCACTCGGCCGTCTCATCGGAGCCGTCTGGGGCTGGTACGTGATCGCCGAGGGGGTCCTCTAGTGCGGTGACCACATACGTTCACCGGGTTGATGGTCATGCTGCTTGTCGTGCGGGGCGGCCCCACCGCCGCTGGCGTTCGCTGCGGACGCGGGCGCGCTCGCGGCGCTGGGCGGCCAGCACGTCGGGGTGGCGGGC